>SAMEA104404097__coassemble_298_pt1 | contig 51036 bp, 48 predicted proteins | sample SAMEA104404097__metabat2_high_PE_069 | metagenome-assembled genome bin SAMEA104404097 (sample SAMEA104404097) | Balaenoptera acutorostrata
CTGTTACTACATAATCTCCTAATTTTAATGCCATTCTGGTTGCCATAACACTATTACAACCATGTGCTATATTAGCAAAAGGTCCACCATGAATAAATGCAGGTGTGTGTTCCAACGTCTGTACAAGGTTAGGTTTCAAGGCATCTTTAAGAAGTGCTGCCATAGCCCCCTGTGCCTTTAAATCAGAAGCTCTTACAGGTTCATTGTCGTAAGTATATCCGATTACTATTCTTCCCAAACGTTCCTTAAGATCCTTTAAGCTATTGGAAAGGCATAGAATAGCCATGATTTCTGAGGCAACTGTAATATCAAATCCATCTTCTCTTGGAGTACCGTTTACTCTTCCTCCCAAACCGTCTGTTATAAATCTGAGCTGACGATCATTCATGTCAACGCAACGCTTCCATGTAATCCTTCTTGGATCTATTCTAAGTGCATTTCCCTGCTGAATATGGTTATCTATAAGTGCTGCCAAAAGGTTATTTGCAGCTCCTATAGCGTGCATATCACCTGTAAAGTGAAGATTTATATCTTCCATTGGAACAACCTGAGCATATCCGCCGCCTGCTGCTCCGCCTTTAATTCCAAAAACAGGTCCGAGAGATGGTTCTCTCAATGCAACTACAGATTTTTTACCTATTTTTCTAAGTCCATCAGCAAGACCTACTGTCACTGTAGTTTTACCTTCACCTGCGGGAGTAGGATTTATTGCAGTAACAAGTATAAGTTTTCCGTCGGGATTGTTTTCTTTTTCTTTCAAAAAGCTTGTATCAATTTTAGCTTTATATTTTCCGTAAGGTTCAATGTAGTTTTTATCAATACCTATAAATTCAGCCACATCGTAAATAGGGTTCATTATGCTTTCCTGAGCAATTTCAAAATCTGATTTATAAACCATTTTCATATTCCTCCCTAAAATAAATAAACCGAAAGACACCGGTTTTTATTATTACGATACAAGGTTCTTTCAGTTATTAATTATTTTAAATTTAATTTTTTTAACATAAAAGCGGATTAATTTGATATACTTGATTCGTAAATAACTATAATAAAACTCACCGCAAACTGATAAGTAAAAATCAAAAAATTATTATGTATCTATTACTCCTTTCTAAAATATAGCAAAATATTTTTAAATATTAATTTTATACTTATCAAATACAAATACTATTATATCTACTTTATCATGTTTAAATAAAAAATTCAAGCATTTTTTAGGTGAAACTTTGTTATTTTTTATGCAAAGTCTATATAATTATCTTTCCAGTATTGGTTTCAATATAAATAATGCATAACTTTTCTCTGAAAAGCAAAGAAACAAAACCGACATAAAAATCGATCTTGTTCCTTTATTATTTCTATTACATTTTTTCCGGAGCAGATACTTTAAGTACTGTCAAAATGTTTTTAATTACATATCTTGCTGCCTTACAAAGTTCAATTCTTGCTTCCATAAGAGCCTTATCTTCGGTTCTTACATGGCAAGCTGTATAGAACTTATGAAAACTTGTTGCAACATCAATAAGGTAATGTGGCAATATAGCAGGGTCATAAGTCTTGGAAACAGCGATAATCTGGTTAGGAAGATCTGCCAAAAACCTGATAAGTTCCTTTTCTTCACTTGTTTTAAGAAGAGAAAGATCTTTATTTTCAAGCTTAACCGTATCTATATTTTCAGCTTCAAGGTTATTCAAAATGCTGCAAATTCTAGCATGAGCATATTGAACATAGTAAACAGGGTTTTTAGAAGATTCTTCAACAGCCAAATCCATATCAAAATCCAATGTTGAATTTGCTTCACGCATTGTAAAGAAGAATCTTGCGGCATCAACAGGAATTTCTTCAATAAGATCTGCAAGCTGAATAGCCTTTCCTGTTCTCTTACTCATTCTTACAACTTCACCATTCTTTGTGAGGTTTACTAGCTGCATAAGTACAATATCAAGTTTATCAGAGTTTACTCCTACCGCACTTAAAGCACCCTTCAGTCTTGCAACATGACCGTGATGGTCTGCTCCCCAAACATCTATGCACTTATCAAAGCCTCTTACTGCAAACTTATTATAATGGTATGCAATATCTGCTGCAAAGTATGTAGGAAAACCATTTGCTCTTACAAGAACTTCATCTTTTTCTGCTCCAAAAGCGGTTGCCTGATACCAAACAGCACCATCCTTTTCGTAAGCGTAGCCTTTTTCTTTCATAAGTTCAACTACACCCATTACTGCACCGCTTGCATGAAGTGTACTTTCAGGGAACCATTCATCAAAGAAAATTCTATAATCGCCCAAATCCTTTTTAAGCTTTTCTATATTAAGTGGCAAAGCATAATCAATCAGAGCTTTTCTTCTTTTTTCTGATTCTTCATTTACATATTTATCACCATGAATATCCGCAAAGCCCTTAGCCCTTTCCTTTATATCTTCACCATGATACCCATCTTCAGGGAATTCGATTTCGTCTCCCTTGTAAATTTGAAGATATCTTGCTTCCAAGGAAAGTCCAAACTTATTAATCTGATTTCCGGCATCGTTAATGTAGAATTCCTTGTGAACATTGTATCCTGCAAGCTTCATAGCATCCGCCAAAACATCTCCGATAGCTCCGCCTCTTGCGTTACCCATATGCATAGGACCTGTTGGGTTAGCTGATACAAATTCAACCATTACCTTTTCGCCCTTACCGTAATCTGTTCTGCCGTAATTTTCTTTTTCTTCGTTGATATTTTCAACAATATCTGCAAACCAGCTGTCCTTAAGGAAGAAGTTGATAAATCCGGGACCTGCAATTTCGGCTTTTTCAAAATAAGTATTCTCAAAATTAAATTCATTCTTCAAAGCTTCTGCAATTATCTTAGGAGCTTTTCTGAATGTTTTTGCATTAGCCATTGCAACATTAGAAGCAAAGTCACCGTATGTTGTATCAGAAGGAATTTCAATAACATACTTTTGGAGCTCTCCTTCTGCCAAAGTGCCTTTATTTATAGCCGATTCTGCCGCTTTGTCAATAATTTTCTTAACCTGTAACTTAGCTTTTTCTATTAAATTTGCCAATTTTAACACTCCTCAATTTTCATATGAATTTCGTTTATGCTTAATAGTGCGGATTCCATGTCCATGGTGTATTTAAAATCCAATGAACCGCCTTTTTCATTTAAATGTGAAGTAATTTTTGTTCCGCTAATTCCTATCATTACATTTCCGTAGCCTGTGTTATAGCTGCAAAGATGTCTCCCGCCTTTTTCTATTACAAGCTGTGATTCCGCTGGCTTTGAACGCAGAAGAACTACTTTTTCTTTATCTTTATCTACTTTTAAAGTTGTTTTAGCTCCTGCAAAGCCTGTCTCCTCGGTCTCCATGTAGGAAATATAATAACAGCCGTTTTTTTCGCAATAATTTCCTTCTGTAAAAACTTCTACTACTTCTCTTTCCCCGTTTACTGTTTGTATTCCTACTATATTTATTTTCACATCTTTTTTCAAACTATGCACCGCTTTCTACTTATCTTTTGCTAAACTGATTAAGTTATCTATTACCTCAGAATATGTCATAGGACTTTGCATCATGAGCTTAGGATACATACTTATGGATGTAAATCCAGGCATTGTATTCGGTTCCAAAAGTATTGCTTCGCCGTTTTCGCAAAGGAAAAAGTCAACTCTGGTAAGACCTCTGCAACCCAATGCTTTATATGCTTTTATAGCTATTTTCTTAATCTTTTCAGCACTTTCTTCAGAAATTCTTGCCGGAATATGTATACTTGTTGTATCATTTATATATTTGGAGTCATAGTCATAAAACTCAGATCTGATTTCCAGCTCTCCAACAGCAGGTGCAACCGGATTATCATTGCCCATTACAGCACATTCAATTTCTGTTCCCTTTATAAATTCCTCAACAATAACTTTTTTATCATGAATAAAAGCATCTTCTAAAGCTTTTTTAAGCTCTGCACTGTTTCTTGCTTTGTTTACACCTACAGAAGAACCAGCATTAGCAGGCTTTACAAATACAGGGCATCCTAGCTTTTCCCATACTTCTTTATCTGTTTTAGAAAAGTTTTCCATATCGGATTTGGTAAATGTAAGCCATTTTGCAGTTTGAATTCCGCTACTTTCCAAAATAATATGAGCAAGTTCCTTGTCCATACAGTTAGAGGATGCTCCAACACCACAGCCTACATAAGGAATTCCTGCTATTTCAAAAAGCCCTTGGATTGTACCGTCTTCTGCATTTTTACCATGCATAACAGGGAAAATAACATCTATTTTTATAATTTCCCATCCTTTTTCTTTTAAAACCAAAAGTCCATGATGCGTTGGGTCAGGAGAAATTATTGCGGAATATTTTTCATTGGAATTTTCCCATGCTCCATCAGCTATATCTTCTACTTTTCCTGTATAATAATACCATTGTCCTTTTTTAGTTATCCCTATCATGACAACGTTATATTTATTTCTGTCTATATTTTCAAGGATTGATGTGGCGCTTCGTCGTGAAACCTCGTGTTCACTGTTAGCTCCTCCGAATATTACGGCTACGGTTTCTTTTACAGAAGAATCGTTCATTAATATAGCCCTCCCCTTGTATATTTAATTGTTTTCTTATGTCTAAAGATTAATTTTATCATATATTGTTTTTAATGGCAATAGTATAAAATATAAAAAAATCTAATTTATTTATAATTAGAGTCTTGTTTTTTTATTAACAAAAAGTTATAATATAATCATAAAATATTTTTCGTAGAATGATTTAATATGTATACTTTTCATATAATATATTTTTAAGTAAATATTATTATTTTTATATTTATGCTTTTATTATATTTTGTTATTATTCACATTTGTGTTTAATATAAATTAATTTTTACAAATTAATATTTTAAGGAATTTATTTTCAAATTTTTTAAAGGGAGGATTACAGATATGCTTTACGAAGGAAAAACAGTTATAATTACAGGCGGAGGAAAAGCAAAATCCATAGGATACGGAATTGCTACTGCTTTTGCAAAAGAAGGTGCAAACCTTGTTCTTACAGGAAGAAATGAACAAAAATTGATTGATGCCAAAGAAGAACTTGAAAAGCTGTACGGTATAAAAGTTCTTATCAGTTCAGTTGACGTTTCCAATGAAAAAAACGCTGAAGCCAATGTTCAAAACCTTATTAAAAAGACTATTGAAGAATTCGGCAGAATTGACGTTTTGATCAATAATGCTCAAGCTTCTGCTTCCGGTGTTCCATTAGCAGAACATACAAGAGAACAATTCGACCTAGCTATTTACTCAGGTCTTTACGCTGTTTTCTTTTACATGAAAGCTTGCTATCCATATCTTAAAGAAACTCAGGGAAGTGTTATTAACTTTGCTTCCGGTGCAGGATTATTCGGAAATGCAGGTCAGGCTTCATATGCAGCTGCCAAGGAAGGTATAAGAGGCCTTACCAGAGTTGCCGCAAATGAATGGGGCAAGGATAATATTAATGTAAATATTATTTGCCCACTTGCTTATACAAGCCAGCTTGAAAAATTTAAAGAAAACTATCCAGAGGCTTACGAGAAAAATGTAAAGGCAATTCCAATGCAACGCTTTGGAGATCCTGAAAAGGATATCGGAAGAGTTTGTGTTCAAATCGCATCTCCTGATTTTAAATTTATGTCAGGTGAAACAATTACACTTGAAGGCGGAATGGGACTTCGCCCATAAAAGATTATTTACTAAAAACATATAAAAAATCAGTCTGTATTATAATATACAGACTGATTTTTTATATTTTAAATGTTAATATTAAATATACAGAGGGTGCTTATCACACAAAGCGGAAACTCTAGCTATAATTTCATCCTTGGCTGTGTCATATTCTGTAGCTGTCTTATAAAGAAGTCTTGCAACTTCTCTCATGTCATCTTCATCAAATCCTCGAGTTGTAACTGCTGCAGAACCTACACGGACACCACTTGTTACAAATGGACTTTCAGGATCATCAGGAATAGCATTCTTATTGACAGTGATATGTACCTCATCAAGACGCTTTTCAAAATCTTTACCTGTAATACCGAGGTTTCTCAAATCAAGTAATACAAGGTGATTATCAGTGCCTCCGGATACCAAATTAAAACCGAGTTTGAGCATCTCATCAGCCATAACCGCATTGTTTTTAACAATATTCTCTGCATAAACTTTAAATTCAGGTTTTAAGGCTTCTCCCAAACAAACTGCCTTAGCGGCAATTATATGCATCAGTGGACCTCCCTGTGTTCCGGGGAATATTGCCTTATCTATCTTTTTTGCAAGTTCTTTTTTGCATAGTATAAGTCCTCCTCTTGGGCCACGAAGTGTCTTGTGAGTTGTTGTTGTTACAACATCAGCATAAGGAACAGGGTTCATATGCCGGCCGCCTGCTACCAAACCTGCAATATGTGCCATATCAACAAATAGATATGCTCCAACCTTATCTGCAATTTCTCTGAAACGTTTAAAATCTATTCCTCTTGGATAAGCACTGGCACCTGCAATTATCATCTTAGGCTTGTTTTCAACTGCCAACTTTTCAACTTCATCATAATCTATTCTTCCGTCTTTTCCAACACCATAAGGAATTACATTATAATTCTTTCCGGATACATTTACAGGGGCTCCGTGAGTAAGGTGTCCACCTGCATTTAGGTTCATTCCCAAAATTGTATCACCGGTTTCGCAAAGTGCAAAATAAACGGCGAGGTTTGCCTGTGCACCTGAGTGAGGTTGAACGTTGGCATGCTCTGCTCCAAAAAGTTTCTTTGCTCTTTCTATTGCTATATTTTCAACGATGTCAACGTACTGGCATCCACCATAATATCTTTTTCCCGGATATCCTTCTGCGTACTTGTTAGTTAAAACAGAAGACATTGCTGCCATTACAGCAGGAGAAACTATGTTTTCACTTGCTATAAGTTCTATATTTCTGCGTTGTCTGCCAAGTTCAAGGTTCATAGCATCTGCAACTTCATGATCGTATTTATCTACAAATCCTATAGTATCCATCATATTTCCGTACATTATTCACCATTCCCTTTCATAACATGTTTAATAGAATTATATATAATCTTATTATATATTTTCTTGTCGTTTTGGTCAATAGATTTCTACTTCAAATTATATTTTTATGCAAAATATACTATTATGTTTATTTCTTTTAATATTAAAATACAATAAACCTTATTTTCTCAATTTTTAAATTAAAGTTAATAAATCATTACTTGATTTATTATATTTTTAATATATGATTTTCTTATAGGGATAAATAAAAGAAAGGAAGATTTTTATGGATAACAAAAATCATGATTTTATCGGAAAATCATCAATTAATTTAAAACCGACTCTTATAGTAATAACGTATATTTTTATAGGAATACTTTTAATTTTTCACATAAATGATGTTGTACAGCTGTTTGTAAAAATAAGAAAGCTTTTAAGGCCATTTATCATAGGTTTTGTCATCGCTTATGTATTAAACAGACCATACAAATTTATAAAAAATAAGCTTTTATATAAAATGCAGAAATCTAAAAATCCAAAAGTTAGAAAAGCACAGAAGCCAATAGCTATAGTACTTGTCTATTTAATGGTTTTTGGTATTACAGCAGCTTTTGTAGGAACTATAGTTCCTAATATTATCACCAGTGCAACATCTATTGCACAAACCGTATCAGAAAGTACAGACAAGGTACAGCAGTTCATGTCAAATATCGTAAACGAATACAATCTACACGGAACTATTTGGGAAGATTTACAAGATATATGGAAATTTGCCAGCAATACCTTAGGCGATGCGGTTTCTGTACTTGTTCCATCTTTGGTCACTGCCTTAAGTGGTGTAACCAAGGGAATTGCACATACATTTATAGGTATTGTAGTATCAGTTTATCTTATAGCAGACCAGGAACATATGAAAACTATATGCAAAAAACTGCTATATGCTACCTTACCACAAAAATACGTAAATAAAATACGAGATATCTGCGTTCTCGCTGATAAAACCTTCGGTGATTTTATTATCGGTCAAGTAACTGTTGCAGCTATTCTAGGTTGTCTTTGCTTTACTTCCATGGTAGTTTTGAGAATGCCATATGCTGTTTTAATAAGTGTTATAGTTGGATTTTCCAATGTAATACCCTACTTTGGCCCTTTCCTTGGAGCTATCCCAGGTACATTTATCCTTTTCTCAGTTAAACCTATTTTAGGAGTTATTTTTGTCATCCTTGTAGTAATCCTTCAACAAATTGATAATAACTTCATCTCTCCTAAGGTTGTAGGTGGAAACCTTGGATTATCAGGTCTTTGGGTACTTTTTGCAATTACTACAGGCGGCGGACTTTTTGGAATTCCCGGTATGATTATCGGTGCTCCTTGCTTTGCAGTGATTTATAAATTAACTAGAAATTTCATAAACGAGAGACTTAAAATAAAACATATCAAGGTAGATTAGCCCTTATTATTCTTTGTGTAACTCTTACAAAAATAAAAGTTATTTTTCTACAAGTTAATCATTTAAAAATAGAGAACGAGATAATGAGAGATAAATAGAGAAATACAGAGAAAAATCGAGTTATCATTAGTGCAAATTAAAATATATCAAATAACGCTTGACTTTACCCTCCTCTATGACTATAATAGTTAATGCTGACTGAAACCCCGTTATTACGACATAAAACAGTCACATAAATTCGGATAAATGTAATTCCACGACGATTGTGAATTGCAATATTAAAATTTATATTTTATAATTAAAAAATCAGGAGGTAAAGACTATGTCTACTACAATGCCAAAGGCTAACGAAAGCCGCAAATGGTATGTAATCGATGCTGCTAACGTTCCTATGGGACATACAGCTGCTAAGGCTGCTTCTATTTTAAGAGGAAAGCATAAGCCAACATTTGCTCCACACGCTGACTGCGGAGATTACGTTATTATTATCAATGCTGAAAAGGCTGTTCTTACAGGTAAGAAGCTTGAACAAAAATTGTACCGTCATCACTCCGACTGGGTTGGTGGACTCAAGGAAGTTAAGTACGAAAAGCTCATGGAAGAAAAGCCGGAATTTGCTATGATGATCGCTGTTAAGGGTATGATTCCTGACACAGTTATCGGAAGAAAGGCTCTCACAAGATGCAAGATCTTCAGAGGCCCTAACCATACACACGAAGCTCAGAAGCCAGAAGCTTGGACACTTTAATCGGAAGGAGGATATTTAACTATGTACGAATCTAAAGCATACTACTACGGAACAGGTAGAAGAAAACACTCCGTTGCAAGAGTAAGAGTTTATCCTGGAACAGGAAAGATCACAATCAATGGCAGAGATATTGATGATTATTTTGGCCTTGAAACACTTAAGCTCCTCGTTAGACAACCTCTCGCTTTGACAGAACTCGAAGGTAAATTTGACATTGTCTGCAATGTAAACGGCGGCGGTATCGCTGGCCAGGCAGGCGCTATCAGACATGGTTTGTCCAGAGCTTTGCTCCAACACTCCGACGAAATGCGTCCAATCCTCAAGAAGGCTGGATTCCTCACAAGAGACCCACGTATGAAGGAAAGAAAGAAATACGGTCTCCGTGGTGCAAGACGTTCTCCACAATTCTCCAAACGTTAATTTGTTTTTGGAACATAAAAATTACACTTTCGGGCTTTTCGCCCGAAGGTGTTTTCTTTTGCTTAAAATTATTTAAAATATCAAAGCCCCATAAACTTTTAAAAGTTTATGGGGCTTTTAATACTTTTATTAAATATTTTATGGGAAATAAAAGACTCTATATGTTTTCCTTTTCATATGAAAGAAATTCAGCTAAAAATCCTTTTTTTCTGAGTGCCTCTTCTATTTCATCCAAAATCTCTTCGCTAGGAGCGGAAACTCGATGGAAATGATAACCGGACGTTATATTTAAAAGTGGAACGGATTTTCCCGTCCTTATCTGTTCCATAAAGACTTTAACATCTCTTCTACTCTTTATATTAAGCGGTGCAGATACCTTTCCATACGCCCTGTGATTAACCATTACGTCTAATACACATCCGCCTAAATCCACTATTATATTCAGTTCTTCCTCTGCCTGTGCATTGGTATGACAAAGTTTAAAAAGCCTTACTGCATCATCAGGCTTATAAAGAACATATCCTCTTGAAGTTGATACAATGGATTTTCCTTCCGTTCTCAGCAGAGCTATATCCTGCACTACCACCTGACGACTGACGCCCGTAGCTTTTCCAAGTGCACTTCCGGAAATAGGTTCTTTAGACTGCTTCATAATTTCAATAATTTTTTTTCTTCTTTGTTCTCCTGTCATTTCCACAGCCATTTTGACACTCTTTTCCTCCTTCTCTGCTGATTTTTTATTCTGCGACACGTAGATGCTTAAGGCTCAAATCTAAGATAGGAGCAGAATGTGTTAAAGCACCACTGGAAACATAATCAACACCTAAATCTGTAATTTTTTTTATGTTTTCCTTAGTAATATTTCCTGAACACTCTGTTTCTGCTCTTCCGTCTATAATTCTAATCGCTTCTCTCATAGTTTCAGTGTCCATATTATCCAGCATAATAATATCAGCACCTGCTTCGACAGCTTCTTTGACCATATCAATAGTTTCTGTTTCAACTTCTATCTTTCTAACAAAAGGTGCATATGCTTTTGCTGCGGCTATAGCTTCCTTTACTCCTCCGGCAGCATCAATATGATTATCCTTGAGCATAACTCCGTCGGAAAGATTATATCTATGGTTTGTTCCTCCGCCTACTTTTACTGCATATTTTTCAAAAACTCTCATACATGGTGTAGTTTTTCTGGTATCAAGCAAGGTGGTCTTTGTGCCTTCAAGAAGCTTTACAACAGCTTTTGTGTAAGTAGCTGTACCACTCATTCTTTGAAGATAATTAAGAGCAACTCTTTCTCCTGAAAGAAGCACTCTCATATCGCCCTCGACTGTGGCAAGAAGCTGTCCTTTTTTGACAAAATTTCCGTCTTTCACATTGTTATATACAACTCTGGTCTGTGGATCAAGCATTGTAAAAACTCTTTCAAACACAGGAAGTCCCGCAATAATTCCGTCTTCCTTACATATCAAATCAACTTTGCCCTGTTTTGCATAAGGCATAACAGAATTAGTTGACACATCCTCACTATTGATATCCTCTTCCAGAGCCATACGAATATATTTATCTGCTACAAGCTGCATTGTTATGGAATTCATAAATTAAGCTCCTTTTCTTGTTTCAGTTATATGTTTTGCTGCTCTTTCTCCAAATACAAGACTTTCGAGAAGACTGTTGCTGGCAAGTCTGTTCTTACCATGAACACCGTTACAGCTTGTTTCACCTACAGCATAAAGATGTTCCATAGTTGTCTCGGAATTGCTGTCAACATGTATTCCTCCCATAAAATAATGCTGAGCAGGAACAACAGGTACAGGTTCTTTTGTTATATCATAACCTGCTTCCAAACATGTTTTATATATATTAGGAAAATGATGCTTTATCTTTTCCTCAGAAACATTTGCAAAAGAAAGTCTTACGTATTTACTGCCTTCCTTTTCCATTTCCTTGAAAATAGCATCGGAAACTATATCTCTTGGCAAAAGTTCGTTGACAAATCTTTCTCCTTTGGCATTGAGGAGCACTGCACCTTCACCTCTGGCAGATTCAGAAATTAAAAAGCTTCTTCCGGGAACATCCTTATAAAGGCTTGTGGGATGAATCTGTACATAATCAAGATGCTCTACTTCTACATTTCTTTTTTGTGCTACCTTGATTGCATCTCCTGTCATACATGGGAAATTTGTAGAATGTTTATAAAGTCCGCCTATACCTCCTGTTGCAAAAACAGTGTCTTTTGCATGAATTATAAGCTCTTCGCCGTCTTTAGTTTTAGCTTTTATCCCTATGCAACCATTGTTTTCATCAACAATTATATCATTCATGGTGGTATATTCCATAATATCTATATTATCCATGGATTTTATTTTTCTTTGAAGAGTAGTTGTAATTTCTTTTCCTGTTATGTCCTCATGATAACAAATTCTTGGCTTTGAATGAGCACCTTCCTTAGTATATTTGAGAGATCCATCGCTGTTTTTATTAAAGCGTACTCCCAAATCTATAAGCTCATTGATAATATGACGGCTGGAACGAAGCATTATATCAACACTTTCTTTACGGTTTTCGTAATGTCCGGCTTTCATTGTATCTTCAAAATATGAGTCATAATCGTTGTCGTCAAGCAAAACGCATATTCCACCTTGAGCAAGCATTGAGTTGCAGCTTTCCAAGTCTTCTTTGCAAATCATAAGAATACGTTCTGTTTTCGGCAGATGAATGGCTGTAAAAAGTCCACTTACGCCACAGCCTGCAATTACTGTGTCATAATATATTTCTTTATTCATAATCTAGCCACTGCCTTTCTTTATTTTGATAATTCAAGCATACGTTCCAAAGTTTTTCCTGCTGGTTCAGTTACACTTTCATCAACATTTGCTTGATTTTCTCCTGTTTTAAGTACATTAATAATTTTATCAAGTGTAATTTTCTTCATATCAGTACAAATCGGCTTTGTTTCAGGGTAATAGAATTTTTTATTGGGATTTTGCTTTTCAAGCTCATAATCAACGCCAATTTCAGTGCCGATTATAAATTCCTCTGCCGAACTTTCGCCTGCTTTTTTGATAATCCCTGATGTAGAGCCTATATAATCAGCCATTTTACATACTTCTTCACAGCATTCAGGATGAACATATATCTGTGCATTTGGGTGTTCATCCTTGAGCTTCTTTATTTCCAAAGCGGAAATTTTATCATGAATAGGACAATATCCCTTAACAAGCATAACATTTTTTTCATGTACCTGTTCTGCTACAAATCTTCCAAGATTTTTATCCGGTATAAATAAAATATTTTTATTAGGCAGATTTCTTACTATTTTAACAGCGTTAGCTGAAGTAACACACACATCAGCCCATGTTTTAACTTCTGCTGTGGAATTGATATAGCATACAACTGCTAAATCATCATATTTTTTTCTGTATTCCTCAACTTCTTCTTTCAAAACCATGTGAGCCATTGGGCAATCTGCTTCTGCATCAGGCATAAGTACCTGTTTTTCAGGGCTTAAAAGCTTTCCGCTTTCTCCCATAAATCCTACTCCGCAATATACTATTGTTTTATTTTTAAGACCCTGAGCAAGCTTGCTGAGATAAAAGGAATCACCTGTATAATCGGCAATTTCCTGCACTTCAGGGTTTACATAGTAATGAGCCAAAATTACAGCATCTTTTTCCTGCTTAAGTTTTGCTATTTCCTCCTGCTTAGTCATAACATCCTCGATTCCGCTGTTTTAAACAGCTTATAAAAACTTTTATCCTAAATTCAGCTTAACTTTGTGTTAATCATAGTTTAGCATATTGTAAAACATATGACAAGACATATGACGAGCAAGTTTGAATTTTACTGAAAAATTTGTAATAAATATCACTTTTCCACTGATTAATACATGTGAAAATATTGATTTTTATTTTTTCGTTTTTTATTAGCTTTATTTTATTACAAAAAAACAAAATCATAATTAATTTTTTTATTAAAAATCCATATATTTTAAAAAAACTATTGACAATTCATTTTTACTTTGATATTATGGATTCACAAAGTTAGCAAAAGCTAACTTTTATTTGACTATACAAGTTAGCTTAAACTAATATAAATGAAAGAGGGTATATACAATGATGCCACTGACATTTGCAAATATCGGTGAAGAAAACATCATAATGAAAATCGGCGGCAAGCCTGAGGTTAAAAAGCATTTGGAAAATCTCGGCTTTGTTGCCGGTGGTATGGTTACCGTAGTAAATAATCTTGACGGAAATATCATAGTAAACGTCAAGGAAAGCAGAGTCGCTATAAGCGAGGAAATGGCGGCAAAAATAATGATTTAATATATACGGAGGGAAAATATTATGAAAACACTTAAAGAAGCTAAAATAGGCGAAACTGTTAAAGTTTTAAAGCTCCACGGAGAAGGGCCTGTAAAACGTCGTATTATGGACATGGGCATTACCAAGGGAGTTGAAATTTACATAAGAAAAGTTGCTCCCTTAGGCGACCCCATTGAAGTAACCGTAAGAGGATATGAACTCTCATTAAGAAAGGCTGATGCGGATATGATAGAAATACAATAAGCTTTTATTGCAGAGTTAGTCTTTGCTAATATAAGAGAGGAGTATATATAATGAATTTAAAAATTGCTTTGGCGGGAAACCCCAACTGTGGAAAAACCACTCTTTTTAATGCACTCACCGGTGCAAACCAATACGTAGGAAATTGGCCCGGCGTTACAGTAGAAAAAAAGGAAGGTAAACTCAAGGGCCATAATGATGTTATAATCACAGACCTTCCGGGAATCTATTCACTTTCACCATATACGCTTGAGGAAGTTGTAGCAAGAAATTACTTGATAAATGAACGTCCAAATGCTATTTTAAATATAGTTGACGGTACTAACCTTGAAAGAAATCTTTATCTTACAACACAACTTACAGAAATAGGTATCCCCGTTGTTATAGCTATAAATATGTCCGATATAATTAAAAAGAACGGAGATAAAATCAACATTAAAAATCTTTCCGAACAATTAGGCTGTACAATAGTTGAAATATCAGCTTTGAAAGGCACTGGCATTGAAAAGGCTGCTGAAGAAGCTATTAAAGCTGCTAAATCCGGAAAAACTCTTCCGGCTCACAGATTTTCAGGTGTTGTTGAACATGCTGTAGCTCATATTGAAGAGGCAGCTCTTCACTCAATGCCTGCAGAACAACAGCGTTGGTATGCAATCAAGATTTTTGAACGTGATGAAAAGGTTTTGGAACAGCTCAAAATTTCTGATAGCATTTTAACACATATCGAACAAGATATTAAAGCTGCTGAAAATGAACTCGACGATGATGCTGAATCAATTATTACAAACGAAAGATACATATATATTTCTTCCGTCCTTAAAGGATCCTATATCAAGAAAAATCACGGAAAATTGACAACATCTGATAAAATTGACCGTATTCTTACGAATAGGATTTTAGCTCTTCCAATTTTTGTAGTTGTAATGTTCTGCGTATATGCTATTTCCATCGGTACAATCGGAGGATGGGTAACTGACTTTACTAATGACACACTTTTTGGAGAATGGATTGTTCCGTGGACTACGTCTGCACTTACCAATATAGGCTGTGCTGACTGGCTTGTAAGCCTTGTGGCAGATGGTATTGTAGGTGGTGTAGGAGCTGTTTTAGGATTTGTTCCTCAAATGCTCATACTCTTTATGATGCTTGCAGTTTTGGAAGACGTGGGCTACATGGCTCGTGTTGCATTCATTATGGACAGAATATTTAAAAAATTCGGGCTTTCCGGAAAAAGCTTTATTCCTATGTTGGTAGCTTCCGGCTGTGCTGTTCCCGGTATTATGGCTTCAAGAACTATTGAACAGGACAGAGATAGAAAAATGACAATTATGACTACAGGATTCATCCCTTGCAGTGCGAAAATGCCTATTGTCGGACTTATAGCATCAGCTTTGTTCGGTGGCAGTCCATGGATAGCTACATCTGCTTATTTTATAGGTGTTGGTGCAGTTATAATTTCAGGTATTATCCTTAAAAAGACAAAAGCATTTGCAGGTGACCCTGCTCCTTTCGTAATGGAGCTTCCTCCTTACCATGCTCCGATAGCAAGCAATGTCTTCAGAGCTACATGGGAAAGAGGCTGGAGCTTTATTAAGAGAGCAGGTACAGTAATTCTTGCTTCCAGCATTGTTATTTGGCTTCTCAATAGCCTTACATTCGAAGGTGGATTCCACTACATCACAGGCGATGAAACCTCTATTCTCAATGTTATAGGTCAGGGAATTTCCTTTATATTTGCTCCTCTAGGATTCGGAACATGGCAGGCTGCTGTAGCTACTATACTCGGACTCGTTGCTAAAGAAGAAGTTGTTAACGTATTCGGTACACTTTCTTCCATGGCTGATCCTGATCTTGTTATGGAAATGGTTGAAGCAAACAACTCCGCAGGTCTTGCTGTTATCGGTCAGGAATTCTTCGGTGGAAATCCTCTTTCTGCTTTCTCATTCATGGTATTTAACCTTCTCTGCGCACCTTGCTTTGCGGCAATGGGAGCTATCAAACGTGAAATGAATAGTGCAAAATGGACATGGGGTGCAATTGGATATATGTGTGTATTCGCTTATTCCATCTCCCTTATAATTTATCAAATCGGTAGTCTCTTCATGGGTGGCGGTTTTGGTATTGCTACAATATCCGCATTTGTTGTCCTTGGAATTTTGCTTTATATGCTTTTCAGAAAAAACAAATACAACGAAAATGTATTATCAGTAAATGTTAAATAAAAGGAGGCTTTTATGAACTTACCAACTTTTATAGTTCTTACTATTGTTATAGTTATACTTGCAAGTATTGTTTATTATATGTACCGCAAACATAAACAAGGCTCTGGCTGAGGTGGCGGTGCTGGCTGCAGTGGCTGCAGTGCAAAAGGCTCTTGCAAATAATAAAATTCAGTTAATTTCAGTTTTTATATTTTACAACTGCTGTATTAAATTTGTAATACAGTATCCTTACTCTTTTCAATAAATAATCAGAAAGCTTCGGACTAAAATTCGAAGCTTTCTGATTATTATTTTAATTTTGATTTAACCCAACTGTTTATTGCCTTTTGATTTGGTTTTGATATTTTTTTAGGTAACTTCTCCGCCTCAAAAAATTTAAGTTCCAATACTTCACTTTCCTGACATTTAAGATCACCTGTGTAATCCTTACAAATATAAACTATATCAACATTTGAAACCTCATCACCGTTTGGATAAATATAATGTATATCTTTTCCTGAAAAGATATCAAAAAGTTCAAGATTAATTGCTTTTATACCCGTTTCTTCAAAAAGTTCTCTTTTGGCCGCTTCTTTTACCTCTTCATCTATTTCCACAGATCCTCCTGGATATCCCCAACAGTTATTATCTTTTCTGAGTTGTAATAATATTCTGCCTTGCTTATCCTCAACAATTACACTGGCTCCCACCTGTATCAAAGTTCTATGACCTACAATTTTTCTTAAATCAATTATATACCCAGACAAAAAAATTCCTCCATTACACTTAATATATTTTAATTTAATACCTAAGCATGTAATAAATTACATAAATCCAACTCATAAGGCCATGAATTATTGCCCAACCTACGGAATGCCAATTCGTGTAACTTATAACCATAGCCAAAACACTGCCAAAGCTTACTCCTGATTTAACAGTTTTCTTTATAATAGTAGTTTTATTGCTGTCTTCAAACATAAAATCAGTCTCCTTAAATCTGTAGTTTTAAAAATAATATCACAGACAAAAAACAAAGTCAAAATATCTGAAAAATCTCCGTGAATAATAGCTTCACGGAGATTTTTTAAATAATTACTTAAAACTATATATTAAGAAGTCCTTTTTCATACATGGATTGAGCTGCAAGCATTACGCCGATTTTTCCGGAAGGATAGTTTAGTCCCCCTTGAAGCCACGCTGCATATGGTTCACGAATAGGAGCATCCGCAGAAAGTTCAATGGACGCACCTCCTGTAAACGCACCTGCTGCCATAATAACCTTGCTATCGTATCCCGGCATATCCCATGCTTCCGGAACAACAAAGGAATCAACAGGAGCACCTTTTTGAACTCCTTGGCAGAATGCCACAAGCTTTTCTTCATCGCCGAGTACAACAGCTTCAATGATGTCACCACGTATTTCATTTGGTTCCGGAGTTACCTTAAACCCAAAATCTTCAAACATTGAAGCTGTAAGAACAGCAGTTTTAACAGCAGCTGCTACAACTGTAGGCGCAAAGAAAAGCCCCATATACATACTGCGGTTCTCACCCAATGAACAGCCGATTTCTCTTCCTGTGCTTGCAGTTGTAAGGCGACATGAACAAAGCTCAACAAGATCATGTCTTCCTGCAATATATCCGCCTGTCTTTGCAATACCGCCTCCCGGATTTTTGATAAGTGAACCTACAATAAGGTCTGCACCCACATCGCAAGGCTCTATTTTCTGTACAAATTCACCATAGCAGTTATCTACAGCAATAATAATATCCTTATCTACACTGCGGATTTTCTTTATTATTTTTTCAATTACCTCCATTGTAAGAGAAGGTCTGAGATCATAGCCTCTGGAACGCTGAATATATGCCATTTTTGCGCCCTTTATAGCGTTAGGAATACCTTCAATATCAACCGTTCCATCATTTAGAAGAGGCAATTCAGAGTAGTTAATTCCAAAATCCTTGAGTGAACCGTTTCCTTCACCGGTAAGGCCAATTACACCATGAAGTGTATCATAAGGTGTACCTGTTACGCAAACCATTGTATCACCGGGTCTTAAAACTCCAAAAAGCATTGTAGAAATTGCATGAGTTCCTGAGGCAAAGCTATGTCTTATAATAGCATCTTCTGCTCCCATGAGCTGTGCCATTATTTTGTCTAGCTGATCTCTACCTCTATCTCCGTAGCCGTAACCTGTTGTTCCTACAAAATAAGACTCACTTACCCTGTAGTCAGCAAAAGCTTTAAGAACTTTATATGTGTTATATTCTGCAATTTCATCTATTCTTTTAAAAACATCTTTAGATTTTTCTTCTGCTCTTTCAACAGCTTCTATTATCTTGCTGTCTATATTAAAAAATTTATTGTACATTTTTCCTCCGTAGGATGTAAAACTATTCTTAGTTTTTTTCTTTCAGAAGTGATTTTATCCTGTATACTTCTGAAAATCCTATATTTTCATAAAATTTTATAAGTTCTTCTTTGGCAGCGGCCAAATAGACCTTTTTTTCTCGTTTATTTAAAAAATCTGCTATATATGCTGTCAAATCAGAAGCTAAGCCATTATTTCTGTACTCAGGCTTTGTGGCAACTCCTCCTATAACAAAGCATGTGGGTGAGGATATATAGTATCCTGCAGTACAGCTCCACTCTTCCCCTGTTTTCAAAGCAAATACTTCACAAAGCTTTTCTTTTCTTCTTTTATGAGTATCATAAAACCAAGAAATAAAATCTGTTTGTGCAAAGTTTTTATCACTTTCCTTAAGTATTTCATATGCAAAATGAAGTACATCTGTATAAACATCATTTTTTGAACCTTGATATTCTTTCTTTGGATTATAAATCATAACAGGAATATCTCTTGACTCAAGCTTTAAAAATTCATTCAATTTTTTAGCATATTTATCTGCAATTTCAAAGCTTTCTATAGTTTCATCATTTCCGAAAAACTCAGTTAACTCTTCAAAATTGCATTCTTCCCTTGCCACAACAGTAGCAACACCGCTCATAATACTAATACAAGCGGTGATGTTGTTATTATCATATGATACCCACAATTTTGCAAAGGGATAATCATTTTTATAGCAAGTATAAAGAGTATATATTCTAGCTCCGAGAACCGGATCAAATTCCGAAGCCTTTAAAGCTTCGGAATTATCAGACATAAGTTTAATCATTAATATTCAGCCAATACAGGGAGAAGGTTGTGGATAAGCTTATATGTATTATTCATATCTTCTTTTTTAAGTGTACAGCAAGCTGAATGGAGATATCTGCATGGTGTAGAAATAGCTGCTACCTTGATTCCGCCGCCTGTTACTTGCATAACCTGAGCTTCATTATTGCCTGTTATACTTGTTTTTGACTGGTGAGGGATTTTCCATTCTTCAGCCTTATCCATGATAAGATTGTAGATTTCAGGATTATAGATTGTGCGTCTGTCCTTGAAATAAACAACAGGACCTTTACCGATATAGGAAGAAATCTTTTCTTCGGAAGCACCTGGTATATCCCCTGCAGTTGTTGTTTCAACTGCTACAGCTATATCAGGCATTACGGCATGAGCAGCACATGTAGCACCTGCACAACCTGTTTCTTCTTGAACTGTGAAAGCATAGTTCATATCATATTCATCGAAGTTTTCGATAAGATCAATAAGAATTGCACAGCCTGCTCTGTCATCGAGAGCCTTGCATCTTACGAGATCGTTACCAAATTCAACCCATTCTCCTCTGAATGTAGCTCTGTCTCCGAGTTTAACATATTCAGCCGCTTCTTTTCCGTCCTTAGCACCGATATCAATATAAAGATTGTTGAATTCGTAGGTCTTGCCTGCTTCTTCACCGCTCTTCATATGCATAGCCTTAGTACCAATAACACCGAATACATTGTTTTTACCAACTGTTACAGTTCTGGAAACTACAACTCTTGGGTCAATTCCACCGCAAGTGGAAAAACGAATAAATCCGTTATCTTCGATATGAGTAACAATAAAGCCTACTTCATCCATATGAGCTGTGAGAAGTACTTTATTTTTAGGAGCTTTTTTACCTTTTTTAAATACAATGATATTTCCCAAATTATCTACATGATATTCGCATTTACCTTGTATTTTTTTTATAATTGCGTTTTTTACATCTTCCTCTTTGCCGGAAACACCGTTCAAAAGGCAGAGTTCTTTTGTTGTTTCTATCATTTCAGTGCATCTCCTTTTATCTAAGTGTTTTTACGTATTCAGCTATAAGTTTTGCGCTGTTTTCCATATCATCAATTGAAATTGTTTCAATAATAGTGTGCATGTATTTTTGTGGCAGAGAAATAAGAGCAGTCTTAACTCCGTTTCTTGTTGTAGCAATTTCGTCAGCATCAGTACCTGTACCATATCCGCCCATAGCTTCAATTTGGTAAGGAATATCGTGTTCCTTTGCAAGTTCAACAAGCTTATCAGACATTTCATCATTGAGCAAAGCTGAATATCCGATAAGTCCGCCTTCTCCGATTTTACCTGTCTGATGTGGTTTAACGTCAGGTGTGTAAGCAAATGAAACGTCACTGGCAATTGCATGTGTAGGATTAACTATGTATGCAGCTGTTTTTGCACCCTGACCTCCAACTTCCTCCATTGAAGAAAATACAACAGAAAGTCCGCAGTCTAGCTTTTCGTCCTTAAGAAGTTCAAGAACTCTAAGCATAATTACACAACATGCTCTGTCATCTTCAGCTTTGCATGTAACAGTATTGTTAAGCATATCAGCAGGAATGCTATCAAATGTGATTCTGTCACCCAAACGAACTTTAGCATCAACTTCTTCCTTGGAAAGACCTGTATCAATGCTGATTTCCGTAATCTTTGGAAGCTTGCTGTGATCATCAGAAAGATGAGGAGGAATAGAGCATACAACCGCCTTGATATCGCCTGTTTTTGTATGAACTGTTACAGGAGCTGCCATAACAGAGTTTCTATCAACACCACCAATGTTGGCAACTTTCAAAAATCCTTGGTCGTCAATATGTGTAACCACAAGTCCTATTTCGTCCATATGAGCTTCAAGCATTATATGTGGCTTGCCTTCCTCTGGTTCTTTTACAGTACAAATAACACTCTTAAGTGGTGTAACTTCTACTTTTCCGTAAGGAGCCAATACTTTTTCAGCATATTCAATTGCATTATTTTCAACACCTGATGTGCCGTTTACTTGTGTGAACTCAAACAGTGTTTTTTTAATGTCCATCTTTGTTACCTCTCAATCTTAAATTTTTAAATATTTTATAATGAATTTACTACCTTTTTAAAATGATTTCCTCTTTCTGCAAAGTTCTTGTATTTATCAAAGCTGGAACATGCAGGACAAAGTGCAACCATATCTCCGTTAACTGCATATTTCTTGGCAATTTCAACGGATTCTTCCATATTATCAGAGTGTTCTATGACTATTCCGCAACAATCAAAGGCTTTGGCTTTCTTTACAGCATTTTCAATTTTTTCGGAGGTTTCTCCCATCAAAATAAGCACCTTTACTTTTTCACAGATTTTTTCTGCTAATTCATCAAAAGGAAGCTTCTTATCATGTCCACCTGCTATCATAATCATTTTATTTTTGGAACTACTTATACCGGCTATAGCGCTTGTGGGCGTTGTTGCCATAGTGTCGTTATAATATCTAACTCCGTTTATTTCTCTTACAAATTCAAATCTATGTTCAACTCCGGAAAAAGTTTCAGCAACCTTTAGAATTGTTTCTTTTGAAATAAGCCCTTTTGTAAGGCATATTGCTGCCATATAGTTTTCTACATTGTGCATTCCGGGAATTTTAATTTTATCTATATCCAAAACAGCTTCTTCTTTACCGTGATCAGCAAGAATAATTTGATTGTCTTTTAAATACGTTCCATTTTCTACTATATTCTTAACAGAAAAATAAAGTACATTTCCTCTTGCAAACTTTTCCGCATCGGAAGAAAGTTTATTATCTGCATTTAATACTGCTGTTCCAAAGGCATTTTGATGATATATAAGATTATATTTTGACTCTATATATTCTTCCATTGAATTATGCATATCCAAATGGTTTGGACTGATATTTGTGATAAGCACAGTATCAGCAGATCTTCTCATACTCATAAGCTGGAAACTGGAAAGTTCTATTACTACATAGTCTTCCGGCCTTATTTCATCCATTCTATAAAGAAGAGGCTTTCCGATATTTCCTCCCAAATGAACATTATAGCCTTCATTTTTCAAAAATTCCGCTGTAATTGTAGCAGTAGTTGTTTTTCCGTCAGAACCTGTAATTGCTATTACATGAGCCGGACATAAATCAAAGAAAAGCTCTGTTTCACTTGTAATTACAGAACCGTTTTTTCTCGCTTCTGTCAAATTTTTATTATAATAATTGAGTCCCGGTGTACGCATAATGATATCACCACTCAAATTATCAAGGTAATTTTCGCCTAGATTAAACTTAACCCCTTGTTTTTTAAGTTTTTCTCCTATTTCGCCTAATTCTTCAAAGTTTCTTTTATCGCAGACTGTTATTTCTGCACCGCATTCCATAAATTTTTTGATAAGCTCTCTATGGCTTACTCCTAATCCTATAAAAGTTACTTTTTTATTTTTAAGAGAATTGAAAAATTCTTTACAAGAAATATTCAAAGAATTAACCCCTTTCCGCAACAGCTAATACGAAATTATTATATACCTTTTACTTAAATTAAACAAGGTTTTTTTAATATTTTTACCTTCCTTGCATTATATAGGATATGCTTATTTTTCTTTTATTTATAAATAAAAATCTGTAATATATTTTTGCTTTTTACATATAATTTATATTACTATTATTTATTCGGAGGTAAAAGTATGTTTTGCGAAAATAAGAAAGAAAATACTCAAACAAATAGGGATTTATCTAAAGTTAAATCACAAAATTTAAATAATGATTCATTCATTGACAGTGGTGATTTAGATGATTTTATTTTTAAAGATGTAACTCCCAAATACGTAAGTGAGAGATAAAATAAAAGTGGATTTTCAGCTTTATTTCTTTGGAAAATTACCTTTTCTATTGACAAAAAAACACCTGCATGTTATAATTCCAAGCGTAAAGATTAAACTTTAGATTGTTATTTAATTTTTTATAGTTTAAAAATCTATGAAATATTAATCTAATATGCGGGTATGGCGGAATTGGCAGACGCGCTAGACTTAGGATCTAGTGTCCCCGACATGCAGGTTCGATCCCTGTTACCCGCACCATAAAAATGCTCATGACTGTAATCAGTCATGAGCATTTTTATTTGTTTTATTTTGGTTTAACAAAAACTTAAATTTAATAAATAAGATTTTTATTTATTAATATGTGGGCCAATTATCATCAATGTCCTTGATTCCTATAATTAAATATTTAACTGCATCTAACAAAACATGTATATTATGTGCTTCATCAGGTCCATGGCATACACCATGGCCTTTTGGCAAAGGCTTGACTTCGTGAGGATTTCCACAGCCAAATCCACAGCCATTTTCAAACATACGAGCATATGTACATGCAGACATCAAATAAGGCTTTTCGTTAGCCCCTGCAGCTTTATTATAAGCATCTGTCAAGATTTTTACCATTGGATGATCAGAACTTCTATAATATCCTTTACTTGTTTTTCTTATATTAAAACCGAAATTATGTTTTTTAGCATAACATTCTATTAAAGCAATGGTATCTTCTATAGTTCTTGTTGCAGGAATTCTTACATCAAATGTTACTTCAATATTATCATTTAAAGTTTTTGCCTCTATAACCTTCATTTGTGTATTACCGCATATTTCATCTTTAAATAAAATTCCCATTTCTTTACCTTCCGAATCCAGCATAAGTTTTCTTATATCATGGTGCTGAATTTTATCTTTAAAAAGAGAGACAGTGGATTTAGTAAATATGTATAAAACGGGATTTTTAATATCTTCACTTCTGTTTAATACTAAATTTTCTCCATCAATTACAGTTTCACAGAAATCATGAATAAGTCTTTGCTTAGAACCATAAGAATTTATAAGCTTAACACGTTGATTTTTCGGTGCTGATAAAGTAAATTGAATAAGACTTTTTTCTCCAATTACTGTTGGAAAATCATCATCAACCGAAACTCCCCAATCGGGCATGCCTTCTTTTTCTATGTAATACGCAAGGTCATCCATTCCACATTCTTCATTACTTCCAAAAAAGAGTCGAAAATCGTGTTTTAAAGGAATATTATATTCTTTAAAGAAAGCCATTGCATAAAGGCAAGCAATTAATGGTCCTTTATCATCAACCACTCCTCTACCTATAATATAATCGCCATAAACTCTTCCACAGAAAGGTTCATATATATTGTCATCCTCAGTTGGAACTACATCCGCATGAGTAGCTAAAACAAATCTTTTTCCTGACTGGTTTTCATTGCATTTAACTTCTAAACATCTATAATCCAAATTTTTTACCACAAGATTTTTTTCTTTACAAAGATCATATAAATAATCGAGAGCTTCTGCACATTTTCTACCATATGGTTTATTAGAATCGTCATCAGTATTAATACTTGGAATTTTTACAAGGTCACAAGTTCTGGAAACTATCTCAAACTGTTTTTTATTAATATACTCATCTATTTGTTCTCTTATTTCCATTTCTTTCTCCTTTTATTTATTAACCTAAACATAGTTTACACAAAAATTATAAGTACGTAATTTGCCTTTGTCAATACAGAAAAATAAGTTTTGGTGCATCTATATGAATACATATGTTTATTATTCTTTATTAAATTAAAACTTATATAGCAAAAGACCTGACATAAAATTATATGTCAGGTCTTTTGCTTTTATAGAATAAATATATTTTTACAACTAATTATTGTGCTTTATTTCTTCTGTCCATTTTGCCAAATCTTCTACAAAAGCATGGCATTGGTCAAAATCAGTAGCCCAGCATGTTACCAATCTTATACAGTTACGTCCATCTTCTGTTTCATGGTGAAATGTATACTGATATTTTGTTTCAATTTTTCTAAGTATCTTATCAGAAAAAATAGGAAAAATTTGATTTGAACGGCTTTCTGTCAAAAATTCATATCCAAGTTTTCCAATACCTTCACGAAGTATGTCCATAGCTTCATTAGCACGATGAGCAAGCTTCATAAAAAGTCCATCACGGAATAATTCTTCAAACTGTATACCGAGAACTCGTCCCTTAGCAAGCATTGCCCCACGTTGTCTCAAAACTCTGCGGAAATTTGTTTTCAAATTGTCATTAACAATTACCATTGCCTCTCCCAAGAGTGCACCATTTTTTGTTCCACCGATATAGAAGGCATCGCAAAGACGTCCGTAGTCCTCAAAAGTAACATCTGAACAATCTATTGCAGAACCAATTCTTGCACCGTCTATATAAAACAACATTCCATGATTGTGGCAATATGCGGACAAATCTTCCAATTCTTTTTTACTGTAAACTGTTCCAAGTTCACTTACATTAGCAATATAAACCATTGCAGGATTGGGACAATACACGCTATCCACATTGAGTTCATAAGCATGTTTAATATTTTCTACAGTCAACTTTCCGTCAACTGTAGGTTCAAGCAAAAGTTTATGCCCTGTGGATTCCAAAGCCCCTGTTTCAAGCTCATTTGGATGAGCTGTTTGTGCACATATAATTCCGTCGGACGGTCTCAAAAATGCAGCAGCTGCCAAAAGATTTGCCTGTGTTCCACCGGAAACAAAATGAACATCAGCATCTGAAACTCCAATTGTTTTTTTAATATATTCCGCTGCTGTTTTACAGTGATCATCAACTCCGTATCCCGGATGCTGAATAAAATTACTGTCAGCAAGTGCTTTCATTATATTTGGGTGAGCTAATTCGCTGTAATCATTAACAAAACTATACAAAATAAGTTCCTTCTTTCATAAAACCACATAAACACATAAATAAATTTTTTGATCTCATCAGCGTCTAAAATAATTATAAAACCGTCAATAAAAGTTTGTCAATAAAATAACAATAATTATTTTGTATTTTAAAAAAATATTGTGTCTTTATATACTTTTTTGCATATATATCCTCATTTGTTTGTTGCTAATAACAAATCACTCTTGAACTGAAAATTAGTTTTGTCCTTGTATCATGTACAATTGTTAATTTTATTTGCTTTTATGTGTTTGTATTGTGAACAAACTGCATATTTTAATTTTAACAGTAATTTTATATATTATTTCTTGAATTTATAACATTTATATAAATATAATTATTTTAAAGCTAATTTAACCATCATAAAATTTAAAGCAGTTTATTTTTTTATTTTTATATGATATAATATTTAAGCATCCAAAAACAAAATATTATGAAAGAAGGCTTTAAAATGTATAAGAAAATCGAAGAATACTTCCTTACACATAAGGATGAAATTTTAGCTGATATTTCATCATTAGTTGCTGTAAACAGCGTAAGAGGTGAAGCTGAGGCAAATATGCCTTTTGGTAAAGGTCCTGCAGCTGCTGTTGCAAAAGCAGAAGAAATTATAAAGCGTATGGGATTTGAATCCACAAACTTCGACAACTACGCATTGACTGTAAACTACGGCGAAGGCGATGCTCACCTTGGTATTCTATGCCACTTGGACGTTGTTGCAGAAGGAACAGGATGGACAAGAAAACCTTTTGAAATGACCGTTGAAGGTAATAAGATTTACGGACGCGGTGTTTCCGACGATAAGGGTCCTGCTGTAGTTGCTCTTTGGGCATTAAAAGCATGCCGTGATCTTGGCATTAAGATTAATAAAAAAGTAAGAATTATACTCGGTGCTGATGAAGAATGCGGAAGCTCAGACCTTGAATACTACTTCAAGAAAGAAAATCCACCTAAGTATTGTCTCTCTCCTGATGCTGACTTCCCTATTTACAACTGTGAAAAGGGTTCATTCAGCTCTCCATTCAGAGCAAAATACGAAAACAAGGCTCTCCCTGCTCTCGTATCCTTTGAAGGCGGTCATACATCTAATATTGTAGCTCAACATTCTGAAGCTGTTGTTGAAGGAATTGATATAACTCTGGCAGAAACTCTTGCAAAGAAATATTCTACTACAACAAAGGCTGATATTAAAGCTTTTGAAGAAAACCGAAAGATTAAATTCACATGTGATGGACTTTCTGCTCATGCTTCCACCCCTGAACACGGCATTAATGCTGTTACTGCTTTGGTTTCTCTTATCAATGAATTACCTTTGGCAGAAGGCGAACTCAAAACTTACATCAAGGGTCTTGCTGAATCTTTCCCACATATGGACTTCTACGGAAAAGCTGTTGGCATTGCTAACGAAGATGAAGTTTCCGGAAAGCTCACATGCTCATTTAATATTCTCAATATTAAGAATGGCGAATTGATGGGACTTTGTGATTGCAGATGCCCAATTTGCTCCAATGAAGAAAACACTACTTTGTTAATGGACAAAAAACTCAGAAAATATGGAATCTCCTATGATTCTACAAAGATGAATCCAGCTCACTTTGTAGATCCTGAACAACCATTTATCAAGACATTGAGTAAGTCATATGAAGCATTTACAGGCGAAAAATGCGAATGCTGTTCCATGGGAGGCGGTACATACGTTCATCATATTGATAACGGTGTTGCTTTTGGACCTTCATTCCCCGGTTCTGTTACAAATATTCACGGACCTGACGAAGTTGCTGACATTGATGAACTCCTTAAATGTGGCATGATTTATGCTGATGTAATAGGTGAAATGTGCAAATAGTTTCATAACTTAATATAACATCATTTTTAAGCAGATGTAGAAAACTTTATTTCCACATCTGCTTTTTAATATTCCACTTTTTCTTTTTAAAAAGTGGAATATTAATTTTGATTTGCTCATCTTGACTTTTTTAAAAAACAGGATTATAATTTCATTAAGTTAGCAATTGCTAACTTAATGAAATTATAAAAGGAGAACTGTAAATGGATTTAACTTTAAACAATTTATTATATAATACGGACGATATATGCGATATTTTTAAAAGCAAAGGTAAAGTCGCTGCACTTAATATGATAAATAAAAGATATTTAAAAATCATTAAATTTTCAAATAATAATCCCCATCAGAGTTTAATTATATTTTTAAATTCTCTAAATAAAGACCTTTATAAACACATAATTTTCAGTTCTAAGGAAAACCGGGAGAGATGCTTTTTGAAAAAAAATTTGGTTGAACTTAAGATAGATAAAAACTTAAGTCTAAAGGAAGAAGCAGAAATAATACTTTCTTCCTATGAAAAGTTTATTCCGGGAGAAGAATGTAAAAATATACATATCCGTGAAGCTTGCAAATACATAGATGAACATCTTGATGAAGACCTTTCTTTGGAAAAAGTCGCTTCTAAAATATATATCAGCAGATGTCATCTTTGTCAGCTTTTTGCATCAGATTTCAAGATGAATTTTTCTACTTATATCAACGTAAAAAGAGTTGATCTTGCAAAAAATCTTCTCATAAATGAAGATTTGTCAATGGAAAATATTGCCAAAAAGTGTGGATTTTCTTCTTGTTCATATTTTTCTACAACTTTTAAAAAAATTGTAGGAGTAACTCCCAGAGATTACAGAAAACTTAATAACAAAAAATTTTAATATATACAAAATATAGTATTTACTTTTATATATAATCAATAGAAAATTTATGAAAGGACACAGCATGTGAACAGGTGTAAAGTTAGATATGCTCATTAAAATCAACTAATTAAGGTTTGACAAAAAAATATTTCCGATTTATTCTGCAGTTGTTTTTAAAACTGCCGGTATTTATTTTTGGGTCGTTTTATGGTTACATTTATATGGTTTTGTATCTATGTCTGTTTTCGGTTGCGAAAACAGACATTTTTTATGCCTTGTTTCGGAAATATTATTAAAAATGCGTTGTCAGCGAACTTGGTTCGTAGGAGGATATATGATACAAATTAAAAATGAAAACCCTTTCGGGCGGTGAAAAACAGCGTATCGCCATAGCAAGAGCCTTGTATGCAAAACCGCAGATTTTGCTTCTTGGTGAAGTTACATCGGCACTTGATAAGGAAACCTCAAAGATCGTTGAAGAAATGCTTCTTAACTACGACGGAACAGTTATTGCAGTTTCCCATGTCCCTAATAAAGAAATAATAAGCATGTATGATAAAATTATTACCATGGATGCGGGTAAAATTATTTCCATAAGTAGCACAAAATAAAAACAAATATATAAACATAAAAATATCGGAAATTTACACTTGATAAATTTCCGATATTTTTATTTTACAAAGTTATTATTTATTGTTATTGAAAACTTTACCGAACTTTTCTACCAAATTATAAGGGTAGCAAAGAACCACAGCTATAACTGCACCTACACCCGCTTGTAAAAATGCAAAGGGGAGCTTTATAATAGCAGCCTCAGGTGTAGCGTAAACAAAAGCCCTTCCCAGTGTATAACCGATGACACTAACTATGCCACCCACTGTTACACCGATTATTGCGGAATAAATAGGCTTGATATTTTTAATTTTTCTTACACAAAGTGAAGCTATAAGTGCTTGCAATCCATGGGATACCAAGGATACAAACATTGGAGCAGGGTAAAATATCATATCTCCGAGGAAAGAACCCACCCCACCTGTTATAAATGCAAGAACAGGATCAAGTAAAATTGCAGCTGTGCAAATTACAGCATCGCAGAAATAAAGGTGACCACCGGGTACAGGAATACTAAATGAAGACGTTGCCACTGTTAAAGCCATAAACAATGCTGCAGCACAAATCATTTTAGTTGATATACGATTTTTATTTTTCATAGTAATTCTCCTTTTATTTTGTCTTTCGTTTTATATTATAATTATTTTTGATAATATTAGAATAATCAAAATAAGTATATTTTATAATATCAGTTTTATTTAATCAAATGATAGTATGATTATATATTTACTTTTAAAAAATGTAATAATATGATATACTAATTTTATATTATTCATTATTTTTATCATCAAAATAGGCTTTAATATCTGAAAGGAGAACAAATGGATCAAAATTTTATAAGCATTACAAATGCTTTTCAAAATAATCTAAAACATATATCTTTAAAAATTCCCAAGCACCAGATCACTGTTGTTACAGGGGTATCAGGTTCAGGAAAAAGTTCATTGGTACTTGATACAGTAGCCGCACAATCAAGACGTGAATTAAACGATACCTTCCCAAGCTTTACACAAAGATATTTGCCTAAATACGGCAGGCCAAGTGTTGGAAATATAGAAAATCTTCCCCCCGCTATCGTTATTGATCAAAAGAAACCTTCTCCAAATGTACGATCAACTGTAGGAACTTATACGGATAATTATTCTCTGCTTAGGTTGCTTTTTTCTCGTGTTGGTAAGCCCTTTGTGGGATATTCAGATTCATTTTCATTTAATCATCCTCAAGGAAAATGTCCTCGTTGTGACGGATTAGGTGAAATTACAGAACTTGATGTACATAAGCTTGTGGACTTTGATAAATGTCTTAATGATCCCGGAGTAATAAACTATGTTGCCTTTGAACCGGGACAGTGGCGTTGGGAAAGATACGCAAACAGCGGACTTTTTGACTTAAACAAAAAAATAAAGGATTACTCCTCTGAAGAACTGGAGCTTTTCCTTTATGCTGAACCTATGAAGCTTAAAAATCCTCCTGAAAACTGGTTTAAAACTGCAAAATATGAAGGACTTGTTCACCGTATGTACAGAAGTGTAATCAACTCTGACGAGGGAAAAGTTCATTATAAAATACTGGAGCCTATGATAAATACAGGGGTTTGTCCCGATTGCCATGGATCAAGGCTAAATAAGAAGATATTATCCTGTAAAATAAACGGTAAAAATATTGCTGATATTACTTCCATGCCGTTTAATGATATTATCAAATGGCTTAATGGTATTAATGATCCGATAGGTGTAGATATCGTAAACTCACTTAAAACAAGAATACAAGCTCTTATTGATATAGGTCTTGATTACCTCACCTTTGACCGAGCAATGGGATCTTTATCCGGAGGAGAAGCACAAAGATGCAAAATTGCAAAATACAATAACTCCTCTCTTTCGGACTTACTTTATGTTTTAGATGAACCCAGTGTAGGACTTCACAGCCATGATATTCACAGATTAAGCGAAGCGATTATTTCTCTGCGAGACAAAGGAAATACCGTTTTAATGGTTGAGCACCACAAAGAAATGATGGAAATTGCCGATCATATTATAGATATGGGACCCGGAGCAGGAGCCCAAGGCGGTAATGTTTTATTTGAAGGAAGTTATAAAGAACTGACTAAATGTGATACATTAACCGGCAAACTATTGCGACAAAATAATTTCATTAAAGCAAAACCTCGAAAGGCTAAAGAATGGTTTTATTTAGATCATTTAAACTTTCATAACCTTAAAGATGTATCAGTAAAACTGCCTAAAAGTTTGTTTACTGTTATTGCCGGTGTTGCAGGCTCAGGTAAAAGCTCTCTTATGGAATGTTTTGCTAAATCCGAGGGAGAAAATGTAACACTTATCAGTCAAAAAAATATCGGTATAAGCCTTCGCTCAACACCTGCTACTTATTTAGGTGTAGCTGATGACATTCGCAAGCTTTATGCTAAAAAGACAAAACAAAAAGCTAGTATGTTTTCATTTAATGGTGAAGGAGCTTGTCCTGTATGTGGCGGAAAAGGGGTTATAATTTCTGAAATGTCCTTTATGGATTCCATTGAAACTGTATGTGAAGCCTGTGGAGGACTGCGTTATTCCGATAAAGCACTACAATACAAGGTAAATGGCCTTAATATTGCGGAAACTATGGATTTAACTATCAGACAGGCTATGGAGCAATTTAAAGGAACAATAATTGAGGAAAAGCTTAAACCTCTTTCCGATGTGGGACTTTTCTATCTGCATTTAAATCAGGCTCTCTCCACTCTTTCAGGTGGAGAATTGCAAAGAATAAAGTTGGCATCTTATTTAGGACAAAAAGGACAGATCCTTGTACTTGATGAACCTACTGATGGTTTACATTTACAAGACGTTCAAAATATTATTAATCTTTTCGACAGTATTGTTGAAGACGGAAACACAGTGTTTTTAATAGAACATAATTTGGAAGTATTAAAAGCTGCCGATTATATAATTGAAATAGGACCGGGAGGTGGTAATGAAGGAGGAAATATAATATTCAGCGGAACTCCTTCAGAAATGCTTTTATCTACTGATTCTATTACTGCTCCGTATCTTAAAAAATCTTTAAAATAGTTTTTTCAAAAAATAAAGTCCCCGATGAACGGGGACTTTTTCTATTATTGTTCTCTCATTTTCATTTCAATCCATTGATCACGGGTTATAAGTACCTGTCTTGGTTTACTTCCTTCAAACTCTCCTACAATTCCTCTTTCCTCAAGCTGATCAATTATTCTTGCGGCTCTGGCATACCCCAGCTTAAGCTTTCTCTGCAAAAGGCTGGTTGATGCTTGTCCCATCTCAACTACACATTCTATAGCTTGTGGAAGCATTTCATCAGCATCGTCAAAACCTCCGCCACCGGATGAATTCTTAGAGCCCTTTTCGGCAGCCGCCTGTCTGTCAATTTCATCTATAATTTTCTGATCGTAATCCGCTGCCTTTTCCTTTGCCTTAATATACTCCACAACTTTTTCTACTTCCTGATCACTTACAAAACAACCCTGTACTCTGGTAGGCTTAGGCATTCCAACAGGATGGAAAAGCATATCTCCTCTTCCCAAAAGCTTTTCAGCTCCTGAACCGTCCAAAATTGTTCTGGAGTCCACCTGGGAAGATACTGCAAATGCAATTCTTGATGGAATATTAGCTTTGATAACACCTGTAATAACGTCTACAGAAGGACGCTGTGTAGCTATTACCAAATGCATTCCTGCGGCTCTTGCCATTTGAGCTAATCTACAAATTGCATCTTCAACTTCATTCGGAGCAGCCATCATAAGGTCTGCAAGCTCATCGATGATAATAACAATCTGAGGCATAGGCTTTAATTCAGGATTATCAGAATTTTGACAAAGTTTATTATATCCCTTTAAATCTCTTACACCATTGTCAGCAAAGGCCTTATAACGATTGAGCATCTCTGTAACTGCCCAATTAAGTGCTCCTGCGGCTTTTTTGGGATCTGTAACAACCGGCACAAGCAAATGCGGAATACCGTTATAAATACCTAATTCAACTACCTTGGGATCGACCATGAGAAGTTTTACTTCTTCCGGTGAGGATTTAAATAAAAGGCTTATTATGATTGAGTTTATACAAACAGATTTACCGGAACCTGTGGCACCTGCTATCAAAAGATGAGGCATCTTTGAAAGATCGGCAACTGTTATATTTCCCGCTATATCCTTTCCCATTGCCACTGTTAAACGGCTCTTAGCTTCAGTAAATTCTTCTGAGTCTATAATTTCCTTAATCCCTACTGTGGAAACAACCTTGTTTGGAACTTCTATTCCAACGGCAGCTTTATTGGGAATAGGTGCTTCTATTCTTACTCCTGCACTGGCAAGATTAAGGGCAATATCATCGGCAAGATTTGTAATTTTACTGATTTTAACTCCTGCTGATGGCTGAAGCTCATATCTTGTAACCGCAGGACCTCTGCAAATTTCCGTAACTCTGGTTTGAACTCCGAAGGACTGCAAAGTATCAACCAATTTTTGTGCATTAGCCTTTAATTCCTCGGTGATATTTTCATCATCTTTACTTTCGGATTCAGTTAATAAATCAAGAGGTGGAAAATTATATACCTCCACTACCTTTTCTTCTGTATCATCTACTTCATCATCATATATATTTTGAGATTCTGCAAAAGGATTTTCTACCTCATTCAAAACAGCCTTGGTAACAATGTCATCTATATAGTCAGATTCCGTATTTTCCTTTTCCTCTGTGTGAGGAACTTCTTCCGGCTCAGCGGTAATTTTCATCTCTTCTTGATCATTTACAGTGACTTCTTTGCAAACCTCTTCATGCTTACATTGTTTCTGAACCGCACAGTTTTCTTTTTCATTTTCTTCAGTCATAGAACTTATATCACTCGGCTTTAAAGATGCTGTCACACTCTCTTCAGTATGATTAAGAAGATTATCCCTTGCATCCATTGGGCTTTCATAATCATCATCCACAGCTTTTTCAGATATCACTGGATGCATTGGCATATTTTCAGCCAATTGTTTTTCTTTTTCCAACTTTTCTTCTCGTCTCTTTTTTACACGGGATTTCATGGTATTTATTATTATATCTTCACCATTTTCTGCATTATAGACAGGTTCCTCATTGGATTTCTGTTCTGAAACTTCTTTTATAGGTCCATCTACAGGTATATCAATATTGAATTTATCATTGTGTTCAAGGATATTGTTTTCAATTTTGATTTTAGCTTTTTTATTTTCATTTTCGCTTTTTTCCATAATCTTTTTAGCATATGTGGATTCTAAACTTTTAACAGGCTTTGATGCTATTATGTAAAGACCTTTTAATGTGGTTCCTGTTAACACCATAATAATAAATACTATAAGTACCACTATAGTTATCTGTGCTCCTGTTTTACCAAACATAGATAAAAACGGAAGTCCTATTAATGCAGACGCAACTCCTCCTCCGCTTAATTCAGTCCCACCTTTATAGAGTGCTTTTATTTTTCCAAAGAAGCCTGTTTCCATAGGACTCCCCCAGCCAAACACCTGTATAGCTCCGCATATTAAAAATATCAGCAGTATACTCTGCCATATTTTTGCCCCCAAAGTAAGAGAAGGCTTATCCATAGCTGTTATTATAGCCAAAGCAATGACTACCACAGGTACTAGATACGCAGCAAATCCAAAAAGTCCAAATAAAGCATTATGAAGAAACCTCCATATTCCTGCACCTTTTACAAAGACAAGACCGCATACGATAATTCCTACACAAAGAGTGACCAGAGCAATCATTTGTACTCTGGCCTTTCTCATAGCTTCTTTTTGCTTTGCTGAAACACGTTTTTTCTTTTTTGCAGTTGCCATTAAAATCCTCCTATTTAATCATATTCATAACAAAGGTTTTTACGGCTCCATGAGTTATAATTTCTGCAAATCCTACAGATACAACCAAAATTCCCAAAACCAAAGTGTACCATGCAAAGTATTTAAACTTATCTTTTTTAACTAACCAATTTACTGTAATAATAGCTATTATTCCAAAAACAATACTTGTTATAAATCCTGCCATAATAACTCCCATACTTATATCAATAGGATTTTTTACAACATCACCGATTTCCAATATTATAGCTCCCAAAACAGCAGGTATTCCCAGTATAAATGAAAATTCAACTGCATATGAGCGTTTAAGTCCTGTTACCAGACCTGTAGATATTGTTGATCCAGAACGGGATACTCCGGGTAAAAGTGCAACACCTTGCATAATTCCTATGGCAATTGCATCTCTTGGATTCATATCTTTAGCTGTCTTTTTTCCTTTTCGACATTTACATGACATAAACAGCAAAGCAGAAGTAAACAGAAAACAAAATCCCTCAACCAAAATATTATCATCAACAGCTAGTCCCTGAATAAAATCTTTAAATATTATAAAGAAGAAAAGGGGTATAGTAGCAATAATAAGCATTATGATCATTTTTTCATATTCGTCTGCTTCTTTGTAATAAAACTTTCCTGTAAATATTTTTCCTAAAAGTTTAAATGCACCTACAATAAGATTCCATATTGTTTTCCAAAAAGCTATAACTATAGCTACCAAAGTACCGGCATGAAGAAGTATGGAGAAAAATGCTCCCGTTTCTCCGCCATTCCCAGTAAAGTACTGTATCAAAGCCAAGTGTCCCGAACTTGATACGGGCAAAAATTCAGTAAGTCCCTGAACTATCCCCTGCACAATTGCATCCCAAACAGTCATAATATGTACCCCTCCTTATAATAACTGTACAGGAGACTTTTTTTAAAAAGCCCCCTGTCAGCATTTAAAACTACAGCCCGGCAAATATCTCTCATCAATATAGAATTTTAAATCCGTAGTAATTACACGGCTTATAATAAAATCCCTGTCCTTGTAATATCCTTCCAGATATCCGCCTTCAAATTTTTTAAATTCATATTTAGGCAAATCAGTTTTTTCTTTTAAAAAGTACGCTGGAGTAACAGAGTGTATTATCATAAATTATCACATCTTTTCACAGTGGCTTTTAATTTTTTATTCTTTGATTCTGCCTTTTCCCTGTCTATCATATCGTAAAGAGTCTTTATCGCATCAGAAAGTCCGCCAAGATGGTCAATAAGCCCCTCTTTTACAGCTTCTTCACCATCAAGTACTGTACCAACATCCATAACAAGTTCTCCTGTAGCAGTCATAAGTTGACGGAATCTTTTTGGTGTTATATTGGAATTTTCTGAAACAAATCTAACTATTCTTTCCTGCATTTTGTCAAAATAGGAAAGTGTCTGCGGTATTCCCAAAACTACACCATTCATTCTTACAGGGTGTATTGTCATAGTAGCAGACGGAGCAATATATGAAACCTTTGCACTACAAGCCAGCGGAACACCTATAGAATGTCCTCCGCCTAAAACTAAAGAAACAGTGGGTTTTTTCATTCCTGCAATTAGCTCGGATATGGCAAGTCCTGCTTCCACATCTCCTCCGACTGTATTTAAAATAATAATTAATCCTTCAATTTCCGGATCCTGTGCAATAGCCACAAGTTGAGGTATTACATGTTCATACTTTGTTGTTTTATTTTGCGGTGGCAGAATATAATGCCCTTCTATTTGTCCTACAATGGTTAAACAATGGATTACATGTCCACCTTTTGCTGCAGTTGCAGATGCAGTTTTTTCAATCTGCTCACTTAAATTAGATTGTTCCTCGCTTATTTCTTCTTGCAATGAATCTTTATTCGTATTCATACAAAACACAACCTTTTTTATAAATCTTTGTTTATTATTTTGTACGAATAAAGTTGTTTTATCCTTTGGAATATTGTAAAATTAAATAGGCAGTATTTTTATATAAAATAATAATTATATAACTTATATGATTATACTTCAAAATTATTCCTACGTCAAACAAAGATACTATATTTTTTAAAATTTATATATTTATTTTTTACAATTGTATTATAAAATTATAGTATAATTATTATAGTGGATAATATTATCGTTTTTAAACAAACGGAAATGTAAAAAACTGATAATTAAGGAGAAAACCATGGAAAATTTAAACAGTGAAAATTTAAACCATATAATTAAAAATAGAGACTCACGAAAAACTTTAGTCTGCGTTACAAATCAGTTTGAATGTGAAAGAATTATAAAATCAGGACGCATTATTTCAGATTTAACTCATACAGATCTAGAAACTATCAGTGTTGTTAGTTCAGCTTACCCTAATAATCCTGAAGCTTTGGAATATCTTTATAAAATTACCAAAGAATATAAAGGGATAATGTATGTTGAATATTCAGATACTCCTTTAAAAACAATTTCAAAATACATAAAACAAAATAAAGTTAGCAATGTTCTAACCGGTGTACCTACCTCTCCAGATTCTATTATTTTTAAACTTAGAAATAAATTTACAGATATTAATTTCTTTACTGTTGAATCAGACGGAGAAATAAAGGAAGCAACTGATACTTGCTTATCTGAAAATATATAAAAAGGAGATTTTTCCAAATGTATAAGAAGAAAGAAATTACATTTAACAGCACTAATTTAACAGATACATTAAAAGGTGTTGCATACATTCCCATAGATTCTGAAATCAAAGGCATTCTTCAAATCTGTCACGGAATGTGTGAATATATTGAACGTTATGAACCATTTGCGGAATTTTTATGTAATAATGGCTATATCGTATGCGGACATGACCATGTAGGGCATGGAAAAGTTGCTTATGAAAAAAATAAACTCGGTTATTTTGCTCCTCAAAACGGTTGGCAGATTTTGGTTGATGACCTATATAAATTTACAAGAATAATAAAAGATATGTTCCCACAATATCCATTATTCCTCATGGGACATAGTATGGGATCTTTTATTGCCAGACTTTATGCTTCTTATTATACATCTGCAACAGATGGCCTTATAATTAGCGGAACCGGAAGTAAAAACCCCGCTGCCGGTGCAGGAATTCTTCTTTGTGATGCCGTTAAAGCTTCAAAGGGAGAAATGTATCGCTCAAAGAAAATTAATGATATAGCTTTTGGAAGTTTTAATAAAAAATATCAAAATCCTAAAAATAATTTTGAATGGCTTACAAGAGATGAAAAAATTGTTGAAAAATACATGAATGATCCTCTTTGTATGTTCACATTTACAGTTTCCGCTTTCAAGGATTTATTTACTCTCAACAAAGAAGCTAACGAAAGCACTGTTTTTAAAAACACAAAAAGTGATATGCCTATTTTTATTCTTTCCGGTGACATGGACCCAGTAGGAAACTATGGAAAGGGAGTTAAAGCCGTTTATTCCAATTACCTAAAAAATGCCAAAAAAGATGTATCGTTAAAGCTCTATAAGGACGGCAGACATGAAATGGTTAACGAACTCAATAAAGAAGAAGTCTTTAATGATATTTTAAATTGGCTTAACGAAAAAAATAAATGTTAGATAAAAGCTCGTCGATAAAATAATTTACCGACGAGTTTTATTATTTTAATTTAACTTCCATAATAACAGGGTTATGATCAGAGTTTTCAAAACCTAAATCTTCATTTTTAACTGACAAAACATCAATATTAGGTGATACAATAAATCCATCAATTACATAATGTTGCATATCGTATTTATCTGTATATGGCTTATTCAAAAGTCTACATGATGGTACTTTTGTATCATATACAAAGCTCCAATTTGTAGGCAAAATATCTTCACTCAAAGTTCCCGGAACCCAATCATCAGAATGTATCACAGGGTATACTTCTTTTCCCTCAGGGAAAGTTTGATTAAAATCTCCACCTGCAATAACATAATTTCCTTTTTTATATTCTTCTTCTAAAATTCCTATTAATTTTTCAGTTTGAGCAATTTTGCCTTCTCCATCATCATAAGCTTCAAGATGAAGATTTACTATAACAAGATCTTTTCCATTTTCAAGCTTATATCTATTCTTGAGTAAACATCTTTTCATATTTGCTGCTCTTACCGGCCATTTAAATGGACAGGGCAAGCTATATCTTTCTGAATTCAACACACTATATTCAGTAAAAACAGCCAGTCCTGCATCTACAGTGCCAATTGGTGGCATTGGATAAGGAACAAATTTGCAAAGAAAATTCTGAGCATACGAATAATTCTGATTTAGATTTTCTTTTAAATAGTCTATCTCGTTTATTTTTCCAGTTCTACTGGATTTTCTATCAACTTCCTGAATAAGATTAAAATCTGCTTTTTGTTCTTTTAAAAATTTTGTTATTTCTTTTAAATTATTTTCAACATGGTTTCTGTCAACGGGATTTACCATTTTTCCACCATCCATGAAGAAGTCCGCATCTTTATCAAGTCCTCCATAGCCTATGTTCCAAGAAAGAATTTTAAGATTTTCATCCTCATCAACAGAAATATTGCTTATTTTGTTTTCGGTAAATGGTTGTGAAATTTCCTTTGGCTTATACTCGGTAAAGCTCAAAAATCCCACCAATATTGCTACCAAAAAAATTATGGTCAATATAATCCCAAATAGGATTTTACCTAATTTTCACATAGAATACCTCCGACTATAAAAAATATTATTTATTTGAGTTTATCATAAATAATAATGTATTTCAACTAAATAGTAATTTTATAAATAGACTTTTAAAAACAGCCGCAAAATAAAATATTTTGCAGCTGTTTACTGTTTTTATTTAATTTTAACCTATTCCTCCAAGAACAACACCCGCAATTAAAGCTATAATTGCCATTGGAACATATACATATTTTCCGAGTTTTACAATCCAATCGCCAACAGGTTTTTTTCTCCCCATGTTGACAGCTTCCAAAACCTTTTCTTTTTTGCAAATCCAGAAGAACATAAATCCTGCTATTGCAGCTCCCAAAGGACAAATGTAAATAGATACCGCATCCATCCATTGGCCTGTTATGCCCTGAATTGCTATCGCACTGATACAGCCTAATACACAGATTATCAAACAAGCCGGGAGTCTCTTTAAATGAAATACTTCCTGCAATGTAGCCACAGGAGCTTCATAAAGATTAATAAGAGAGCTTACACCTGCAAACAAAACACAGATAAAAAATATCATCCCAACAATTCTTCCGCCGGGCATACCGTTAAATACATTTACAAGCCATACAAACATAAGTCCAGGCCCACCCTTGCTCAAATCTCCGCCTGCGGAAGCCATAGCAGGGATAATTACAAATGATGCCAAAAGTCCGGCTACTGTATCAAAAAATGCAACATTTCCTGCCGAATATACAAGATCCTCTTTTTTAGAAAGATATGAACCGTAAATAACACTTCCGTTTCCAGCTACGGAAAGAGAGAAGAATGCTTGACCAAATGCAAAAATCCAAAGCATTGGATCTTTAAGCATTTCAGGCTTTAGTGTAAATATGTAAGAATATCCTTCGTGAGAACCAGGAAGTGTAAAAATGTAAATTCCAAGTCCTAAAAATAACATAAACAAAGCAGGCATCATAAACTTATTTACTTTTTCAACTCCGCCGCCTATTCCCATAATCATAATAAAAGCACTTACGGCAATACCAATAGTGAGCCACATACCATTGCCTGCACCATTCATCACTGCGGAAATACTCTCGGATAAAGAAGCTGTTTCAGGAGCTGCCATTCCAAATGTTTGACCTATTGCAGCCATATCTGTTCCAAGTCCGTACAAACTTCCTGATATACCCATAAATGCATACTTAAAAATCCAGCCAACTACTACAGTATATCCAACTGCTAAAGCCATTGAGCCAATAACAGGTATAATGCCTACAATTTCTCCAATTCGTTTGTTTCCTCTCATTTCAGTGCATTTTCCAAATGCTCCTATCGGACCTGAACCAGTCATTCTTCCAAGAGAAAACTCTCCCAATACGCCTGAAAGACCTATTAAAACAACAAACAGAAAGTATGGAAGCAGGAATGTTATTCCGCCCCACTGCGATACCATAATCGGGAAGCGCCAGATATTTCCCATACCTACCGCAGAACCTATGCAAGCTAAAATAAATCCCCAATTTGTAAGAAAACCGTCTCTTTGTTCAGTATGTTTTCCTTTTGCCATAACTTTCACTTCTTTCTTTAACATTAACGATTTAAAAGCTTTTCATTTGTACTTAATTTTTTTAATTTTTTTTCACTCAAACTTATATTTTCCTACTTTAAATCGTTTTATATATAATAGGACAATATTATATAAATTGCAAGCATATTTTTAAAAATAAGTAAAATAGATATATATTATGTTATATATATTATACTTTATCATGTAAAAGAGTAATAATTACTAAATTATTACTCAAAAAACTATATTATTTATATTTTTACATTTTATTATAAAATTTTACTATTTATACCTTTGATACATATGATATTTTGTAATTTATATATTTTATATTACTTTAGGTATTTATAATTATATAAAAACATCGGGCAATTTTTAATTGTCCGATGTTTTTTATTAAATTTATTATAATAATATTCCTGATTTTATTTTTCTTCCCAACCTGCATACAAGGTCATTGTACCTTGCACCTGGTCAGTTTTTAAGTCCCATTTTACAGTACACCCAGAATCAACATACCATCCTGTAAAATTATATCCTTCTCTTTGAGGAGGTTCAGCTATAGTTATATGTTCACCATATTGATATTTTGTCGCAGATACATCACTTCCGCCTCGTGAATCAAATGTAACGGTAAATCCCGGATTTCTTAATGCCATAAAAGTGACTATCAAAATAACAGCTACACATACTATTATAATTCTATCCAGTGCTTTAACAGAAATATTTACATATCTGTAAAGTCCACGGAACTTAGGAATATTTTTTTCCTGTTCTTTATTTTTATTATCCATTATTTTTTAACCAAATATTTACGCATATCCAAAGCACAAGCACAAAGGATAATAGCACCTTTAATTATATAAAGGGAAGAAGAGTCAACACCAAGCATTGTAAGTGCAACAAAGATTATTCTGAGTACGAATACACCCATAATAATACCGCTGATCTTACCTGTACCACCGACAAATGATACACCACCTATTACACAGGCTGCAATAGCATCACATTCAGCATTAAGACCTGTGCTGGCTGCAACAGAACCACTTCTTACACCTTCAATAAATCCTGAATAACCATACATAGCTCCTGCAAGTGTATGCACCAAAACAGTTGTCCAGAATACGTTAACACCGGAAACCTTAGCAGCTTCAGCGTTGGAACCTACTGCAAACATGTTTTTACCAAATGTTGTTTTATTCCAGATAAACCACATAAGTGCAGTCAAAATAATTGCATAAAGCACGTACCACGGAACTGGAGTATTTCCAACTTTGAACATAGCTCCGCCGACAAAATCCTTGTATTCCTTGCTTAATCCGGAAATTGGCTGACCATTATTTCCGTTGAGTCCAAAGAACCAAAGAATAATACCATAAGTAATGAGCTGAGTAGCCAAAGTAACAATAAATGGATGAAGATTAAATTTAGCTACAAAGTAACCGTTTATAATACCTACAAATGCACCAATGAGCATAACAATAATAAGTGTTCCCAATATCCACCAAATATTTACTTTGGGAAGATGTTGGAACATTTTATTTGCAAAGTCCATTTTTTGTAGAAATACCCCGGCAACTGCAGCAGTAAGACCCATTACTCTACCTGCGGAAAGGTCAGTACCTGTCAAAACGATACAACCTGCAATACCAAGTGCTAAAGGCAAATAAGCTGCTACCTGTGTAATAAGGTTAGCCAAAGAACCGAGTGTAAGAAAGTTATCTCTTTGAATCGCTGTATAAATTACGAAAATTGCCATAAGAATATAAAGAGCATTGTTGAGTATACCATTGCCTATTATACGCATTTTATCTTTAGTATCTGTTTCATTAAAAGCTCTGACATTAATAGCCATATTTTTGATTGGATTTTTCATTATTATTCCTCCTTATGCATACTTGGCCGCAAGGGTCATAATTTCTTCTTGTGTTGTATTTGCAGCGTCTACTTCACCTGCAACCTGTCCACCTGACATAACTACAATTCTGTCACATACGCCCAAGAGTTCAGGCATTTCGGAAGAAACCATAAGAACAGTTTTTCCCTTATTTGCTAAATCCAATATAAGCTGATAAATTTCATACTTAGCACCTACATCGATACCTCTTGTAGGTTCGTCAAGCAAAAGTACATCCGGATCTGTCAAAAGCCAACGTCCGATAATAACTTTTTGCTGATTACCGCCTGATAAACTGCGGATTTTTGTTTCCTGTGATGGAGTTTTTGTGTGCATAGCATCAATATAATACTGCGTATCTTCTTTTTGAGATTTCTCGCTAAGATAGATACCGAATTTTTTATGACGCTTAAGACTTGAGATAACTGTATTATCTCTGATATTTAATATACTGAATATACCTGTGGCACGACGTTCTTCTGTAAGAAGTGCAAATCCATTTTTAATGGATTCTCCTGCATTTCTATTAAGACACTCTTTTCCATCTAATGTGATTTTTCCTGTTTTTCTGGTGCGAACTCCAAAAATGCTTTCAAGTGTTTCTGTTCTGCCTGAACTGTCCAAACCGGCAAGCCCAAGAATTTCTCCTCTTCGAGCTTCAAAAGAAACATTTTTAAGCTGATTATACATACCACTGATATTCTCTACTTTAAGATAAACATCACCTGGCTTATTTGTTTTCGGAGGAAATTGGTTGGTAAGCTCACGACCTACCATAAGTTTGATAATATCTTTCATTTCAAGCTTTGAAGAAGGTTCTGTAGCAACCCATTGGCCATCACGCATTATCGTAATTTCATCAGAAATGCGTTTAATTTCAGCCATTTTATGAGAAATATAAATTATTGCAACGCCTTCATCACGAAGCATATTTATAATTTTAAATAAATGCTCAACTTCCTCTTCTGTAAGAGAAGAAGTCGGTTCGTCAAATACAATTACTTTGGAATTATAAGAAACCGCCTTTGCAATTTCAACCATCTGTCTTTGTGAAACAGGCATTGTACTCATAATTCTGTTTGGGTCAATATCAATCCCCAATTTCTTAAAAATTGCCTGGGTATCCTTGTACATCTTTCTTTCATTTACAACAATACCACCAATTTTAGGATATCTTCCCAGCCAAAGGTTATCCATAACAGAACGTTTAAGTGCTTGGTTAAGCTCTTGGTGAACCATAGCAACTCCGTTGTCCAATGCTTCACGGCTGTTTTTAAAGTTTATTTCTTTTCCGTCTAAAAAAATTGATCCTGAATCTTTGCTGTAAATTCCGAAAAGGCATTTCATTAAAGTCGATTTTCCGGCTCCGTTTTCTCCCATAAGAGCATGAACCGTACCACGTTTTACTTCAAGAGAAACATTGTCCAAGGCTTTAACACCTGGAAAAGACTTAGTTATGTTTTCCATTTTTAGTATGACATCATGTTCCATAAAATTTGCCTCCCTCACTTAAAATTATTTTACACGGCATATTTTAAAAATAATTTATATTAAATTGCTGTGCAATTATAAAAATGGGCAACTGCCGCTATGCTGCGGCCAGCTGCCCTTAACTCTAATTAGTCTAGATTAGTATCTTATTCACCTGTGTAAGGAGCATAAGCAACAAACAATTTGGAAGCACAGTCCTTGGAAACGCTCAAACGTTCATCGTTGAGGGACTTCAAAGCATCAACAGGAGATTTACCATCCTTCATTGATACAAGAGCTCCACGGATTGCAGCAGCCATACCATCTTTATCCTGCTTAACAGTACCAGTCATAGCACCTTCAGCAATAAGAGCCTTTGCGTTATCTGTAGCATCTACACCGAATACTGGAACAACATGTGCATCCTTTTTGTTGTAGCCTTTTTCTTGAAGGGAAGCTACAACACCTTCAGCCATACCATCGTTATTGCAGATAACAAGTTCAATCATATTATTGCTGTCTTCATTGTATGTAATGAAGTTTGTATCCATATATTCCTTAGCAGCAGCTGCAGACCAGTTTCCGCCTTGGTCAACTTGGTATTTGTCTGTATTGTTTTCGTCAAAGTATTTCATTTCTGGCTTACCGTTAGCTGTGAGGATTGCGTTAGCATCTTCAACACCAAATTGTGTACGGTAGATAGCTTCGTCGTTTCCTTCTTGGCCTTTGAACATTGCGTAGGAAATAACACCATCTTTATTTACGTCGATTTCGTCGTAGTGTTCCATAACGTAATCGACGATCATCTTACCTTGCATGTGACCTGCTTCCGGAGCGTCTGTTCCGATGAAGCAAGCTGTTGGATATTTGTTGAGAAGTTCGATTTCGGAACCATCTTTACCAATACCACGGTTAAAGAAGATTACAGGAATATCGCCTGCAATATTGATAATGTCTTCAGCTGTATCAGAAGCACCTGATGTAACAAGGTTAACTACCAAAAGGTTGGAACCGCCGGAAATAGCTGTTCTGATTTGGTCAATTTGCTTGGATTGGTCATTACCTGCAAACTGGTTGTCGTAATTAACACCGGCATCATCCAATTCCTTGTTGAGAGCATCACGAACTGTGCTGAGATAAACGTCAGATTCTTCGTACCAGAAAACACTTACTTTTGTTTTTTCAGATCCACTATTGCCTTTAGCATCAGCTGGCTTGTCGTTTCCGCAAGCTACCATTCCCAATGTCATAGCCAAAGCCAAAAGCATTGCAAAAAATTTCTTCATTTCAAATTTCCTCCTTAAATTAAGGGCATTATTTCCCTTATATAGCCTATCTAAATTTTAACATTTTATTCACACAAAGTAAAGGGGGAAAATGATAATTCTACAAAAATGTCATATTAGATTGTAATAATTAGCTATAATTATTGTGAAAAATGGCTATTCGCGCTAAATAGTATATATATTTATTAGATTTATTATCTATAATCACAACAATTTATACAATGTATATTTTCTTTCAATATGCATCAAAAAATTGTTTATTTTTTAACAATTGCTTTTTAGATTTCTATTTTTAAAATTTTTGTTTTTATAATTCTTTTTTATTTGAATTGTTTATCTAACGTAGATATGAATATTATAAAAACATTGAAAATAAGATATGTGCGTGATATAATTATTGTGTTTAAACTTTTTATTTTACACCCTAAAAAGGATTATTTAAAAAGCAAAAATATAAATTATTTTTATTTGGAGGATCTTGTGTACACTGAATATTTACCAATTAATGTTAACGATATGAAAAAAAGAGGTTGGGAGGAACTTGACTTTGTTTGTGTTACCGGTGATGCATATGTAGACCACCCAAGCTTTGGAATTGCTATTGTAGCAAGAATACTTGAGAAAATGGGATTTCGCGTAGGTATGATATGCCAGCCTGATTACCATTCTAACAAGGACTTTATGCGTTTTGGAAAACCAAAACTCGGCTTTTGGGTTACTGCCGGAAATATTGACTCAATGGTCAATAATTATACTGCTGCTAAAAGAAAACGCAGTGATGACTCATATTCCCCGGGAAATAAATCAGGTGCAAGACCAGACAGAGCAGCTACAGTTTACTGCAATAAAATAAGAGAAATCTATCCAGATACATTTATAGTTACAGGCGGTATTGAATCTTCTCTCAGACGTTTTGCTCATTATGATTACTGGTCTGATACTGTTATGCCTTCACTATTAATGGATGCAAAAGCCGATGTTCTTATTTATGGTATGGGTGAACATCAAACTTATGAAATTGCCAACGCTTTAAGAGAAGGCAAGGATATATATGAAATTAGAAATATCAGAGGTATCGCTTATCTCTGCAAGCAGTATGATCTTCCATCTGATTGTGTAACCTGTGCTTCTTTTGCAAAGGTTGCTTCCGATAAAGAAGCATATGCAAGAGCCTGCAAAATGCAGATGGCCGAGCAAGACCATGTTATTGGAAAAGCTATTGTACAAAAGCAATCTGATGAACTTTACCTTGTACAGAATAAGCCTGCTATTCCACTTGGTGAAGAAGAACTAGATAAAGTATTTGAACTTCCGTTTACAAGAATGTATCACCCTATGTATGAGCCAATGGGTGGCATAAAAGCTATTGAAGAAGTCGAATTTTCCATTATGCAAAACCGAGGATGCTTTGGAAACTGCAATTTCTGTGCTATAGCTCTTCATCAGGGACGTGTAGTTACCTCTAGAAGCCATGAGTCCATTATTAAAGAGGCAAAAGAATACACCAAAAATCCAAGATTTAAAGGATATATTCATGATGTTGGAGGTCCTACTGCTAACTTCAGGGGTCCTTCCTGCGATAAACAGCTTAAATACGGAATGTGTCCTAATAAAAAATGTCTTGGATTTAATCCATGTCCTAATCTTAAAGTAGATCACAGTGATTATCTCAATATATTGAGAGAACTCCGTGATATAAAAGGTGTTAAAAAGGTTTTTGTTCGCTCAGGCCTAAGATTTGACTATATGATGATGGACAATGATGATACCTTCATGAGAGAACTCATTGAACATCATATAAGTGGACAATTAAAAGTTGCTCCTGAACATTGCAGTAATAATGTCCTCAGATATATGGGCAAACCTCCTGTAAGTGTATTTGACAAGTTCAGTGACAAATTTTATAAAATAACAAAAGAAATAGGAAAAGAACAATATCTTGTTCCATATCTTATGTCTTCTCATCCCGGTTGCACCATGAAGGATGCTTTAGAATTAGCTTTATATCTTAAACGTCATAATATGCGTCCTGAACAGGTTCAAGATTTCTATCCTACACCGGGAACAATTTCAACTTGTATGTTCTACACCGGTTTAGACCCAATGACTATGGAGCCTGTATATATACCTAAATCCCCCCAGGAAAAACATAATCAAAGAATACTTTTGCAGTATTATAAATCCGAAAATAAACGTGAAATTATCGGTATTCTTATAAAGATGGGAAGAACTGATTTGATTGGTAGCGGAAAAGATTGTCTTGTATCACCGGATGAAAGATATCTTAAAACCAAGACTTTCATTGAAAATAAGGATAAACCACAAAAGAAACCTTCCAGATATTCTAAATCACGTCCAAATGGACATCAAAAAGTCCGCAAAGATAAGAGAAAGTAGGAATATAGTTGGCTGGTAAAAAGAAATCAAAAGCTAAGCAATACCGCATTGGGCTTGTGCCTATAATTGCTCTATCAATTGCTTTGGCTATTATTATATTGGTACTTTTAGGTGGCATATTCAATGTTTCACCTGTTTTGAGCGATATTACAGATAAAATTTTTGAAATAATATCTATAAGTCTCAATGAAAATTCCATTGGAAAAAAACCTGTTGCTTCAGGAAATATTGAGGTTCATTTTATAGATGTAGGACAAGGTGACAGTATACTTATACGAACTCCTCAAAAAAATGTATTGATTGATGCAGGAGAAAATAATAAAGGGGACTTAGTTGTTGATTACTTACAGGATCTTAATATAAAAAATCTTGATATAGTTATCGGTACTCACCCACATTCTGATCATATAGGCGGAATGGATATTGTCATAGATAAGATGAATGTAAACACTGTTATACTGCCTAAAATACCTGACAGTATGGTTCCTACCACAAGAACTTATACAGATCTACTTAAATCAATTAAAAATAAAGATCTTAAAATAACTCCCGCTGTTCCATATACTGAATACGACTTAGGAAATGGGGCAATACTTACTATATTAGCTCCTCTTCAGGATTTAAAGGGATTAAACAACATGTCAGTTGTTTCAAGATTAGATTTTGGTGAAACATCAATTCTCTTTACAGGAGATATTGAAAAAGAAGCTGAAAATTCTCTGTTAGAAAATATTGATGATATCAGAATTTTGGATGTAGATCTACTGGACACACCTCATCATGGTTCCAGAGGTTCATCAACAAATAAATTTTTAGCTGCTGTTACACCTGATTATGCTGTTATCTCCTGTGCAGCAGAAAACGACTATGGACATCCTCACAAAGAAGCTGTGGAAAGACTAAGCAAATTCTGCAAAGAGATTAAATGTACTGCAAAACAAGGCACTATTATAGTTACAAGTGATGGAAAAGAGTTTTCCTTTAACTAATAAATACTAGGGAAGTGAAATTATGGAAGATTTTTTAGTAGTTGAAAAAATATATAAAAATATGGCTTTTTGTGAAAATTATAAACGTCAAATAATTAAAATTCCTTTAGAAATACTTCCTGAAAATATTGAAGAAAATGACTGTATTGTATATTCAGACGGTATTTATATTATTGACAGGGAGCTAACAAATAAAAGGAAAAGAGAAGCCTTGGAACTTACTAAATCTTTATTTCTATAATATACTTTTCCACTTCTCATTATTTAAAAGTGGAAAATATGTTTTTATTAAATCAGCTGGTTTTACAGCTGATTTTTTATTATTTACATTATATTTGCCTTTCACAACAGTATAATTATTGATTTTTAAATAATAAAGTTATATAATAAATAAAAATTATAAAGGAGAGATAAAATGTTTAAATTTAACGGTGAAGATGGCTTTTACGAAGATGAAATTAACGGTGTAAGATTTATATGTGACGTTCCTGACAAAGATACAGTTGAGCTTGCGGAAAAATTTGCTCAAATCTATGAAAGCAAACTCCCAGATATTGCAAAGACATTGCTCGAATACGGACTTGAACATTTTTACGGAAATAAAACTGTAGAAGAAATTATAGATGCATTAGGAACCCCTGAAATTGACCTGGATGGATACAATATCAGTTATTATGAACATACTTTAAGTGATGATGACCGTGTCCCTGTAGTTGAATATAACGGAGAAATGGAAGAATTTCTTTCTGCATCTTTTGAAGAATAGTATAATTATTAAAATATCAGCTTACAAAATTAAGCTGATATTTTTTATATAAAAAAGGACACTGAAATTCATCAGTGTCCTATATAAGTTACGATTTAACTAAATGAGCTCGATTATAGCCATCTCAGCTGCGTCTCCACGACGTGGACCGATTTTAACGATACGAGTGTAGCCACCGTTTCTCTCCTTGTATTTAGGAGAAATTTCGTCAAACAATTTCTTAGCCACGTCTTCTTTGGTAATATATGCATATACCTGACGCTTGGAGTGGAGGTCATCTTGCTTAGCCTTAGTAATCATTTTCTCAGTCATTGCACGAACTTCTTTAGCTCTTGTAACTGTAGTTTCAATCTTGCCGTTTTCCAGCAGGAATGTAACCATAGCTCTCAGCATTGCAGTTCTGTGGTCAGTACTTCTACTGAGTGTTCTGTTACCTGGCATTGTAATGTCTCCTTTACCTTGCTTTTAAGGAAATAAAACTAATATTTCTTCTTCCCCTTGTAGGTTAAACCC
>SAMEA104404097__coassemble_618_pt1 | contig 34150 bp, 32 predicted proteins | sample SAMEA104404097__metabat2_high_PE_069 | metagenome-assembled genome bin SAMEA104404097 (sample SAMEA104404097) | Balaenoptera acutorostrata
TATGTGTGTAGGGTTGTTAACCATAGGTATGATTATGGTTTTATGGTTTGTTTTGGGACTATTTGAAAAATCAAACATATCTCAAATTGTATTTATATTTGTATTTTTCTTTGGATTATTCTCCATGGTAACCGTAACAAACACCGTATGCACTTCATTTCCCATTTCAGTCAGCATGGGAGCAAGCAGAAAGAATCTTTGTGTATATGAAATTATGTCTTCTGTCCTTTTAACTGTTTTCATTACATTTGTTTCCGCAATCTTACTCGGTGTTTTCGGAAAATACATAAAGCTTAACCTTTCATTTTTCATTATATATGCCGGTGTATTTTTAGCATCTACGGGTTTAAGTGAACTTTCCTCTTCGATAATCATGACAACTAGCCACGGAAAAATCTTTTTTATGATTTTTAATTGTATTTCAGGTCTTATTTTCGGTGTATCAGGAGCGTTATTGAGTTTTTCAAGTCAGACAGACAGTTATTTTTTAAATTCAAGCCTTACAAACGCTATTTCATTAAAAACAGCTTTGCTTACATTATCAATATGTATTGCAATAAAAATCATTTTCAGCTCTGTTTTTGCTATCAGAATAAAGAAATATGAATACAAATAGGAGGTAAATCATGCTTAAATACTTTAAAAAAGATGCCAAGCTTATTTTAAACCCATGGCTTTTGGCAATTCCTTTTATTATATGTACCGTTACAGATATCATTGTACTTATAATTCAGGCATTTTTTGTGAAACCTTTTGAAGAATTTTTTATGCCGGGTGTTTTTGTAGGAATTATTTTTTCCACTCTTTTTATTCCGGTTTACAGTGCAATATATTCGAATTTCTACATGGATTTGGCTGTATCCATGGGCAGAAAAAGAAAGAGTTTCCTTTTTAACTCATTATCTTTGAGTTTGATTTTCTCAATCGCTGAAAGTATTCTTTTATGTGCTTTATCCTGCCTTTACCCTGCCGTACATTTTATTTTCTTCAAGTCAAGACCGACAGCGGAGGATTTTTTCGGATTTATAAACTTTAATACTTTTATTAAATTTGCCCCAATATTCTTGCTTATAGCTGTATGCTCCGTTATTTTCGGTATAATTTATTCCGCAGTTATACGTAAATACGGATCTGCATATGCCTCATTTATATGGGTTGGATTTTGGTTATTTCCGATATGTTCAAATCATATTCACCGTTTTTTGAGTTCACACGATATTTCAAATGCTTTGATAATAGTATCGACTTCTATTCCCGTTGTAATCTTTCTTGCAGCCGCCGCAGTTTCTTTTGTATATCTCTCCAAATCCGATATTAAAATATAATAATTGCATTTTAATAATGCCGGTGCTATAATTTTTTATAGGGAGGTGCAAATATGAAACCTTTTTCTTATAAGAAAACAGTTTCGCAGACCGTTTTTGCTTATTTTACAGCTATACTTATCACAATGATTTTTCAACTGTTTACAAAATCATTTTTTCAAAAACTGGATATTTCTCCTTGGCTTTTTACTACACTGCCACTGTATTTATTGGGTTTTCCTATTGCTTATCTTATTTTACGTAAAGTTCCCGACAGTGAACAAACACCTGAAAAAACAAATATGCCTATCAAACAATTTATCAAACTCTTTTTAATAGGCTATACCTTTATGTATATTGGAAATCTCATATCTATGGTTATATCTTCTTTAATCGCTTCTTTTACAGGCAAGGTTCTTTTAAATCCCATAGCTGAGGCTGTGGCAAGTGCAAATATATTCACTACATTTTTATATACTGTCATCCTTGCTCCCCTAGGAGAGGAATATTTTTTTAGATTTTTGACTTATAAAAAATTGTCTAAATACGGGGATAAAATATATATTTTGCTTTCATCGTTGTTGTTTGCTGTATTTCACCTAAATGTATTTCAAATCATCTATGCTTTTTTAATGGGTACTATACTTGGCTACATGTATGCAAAAACAAGAAATATGAAATATAATGTATCAATGCATATGATAGTAAACTTTATTGGTGCCATTGTGGCAAACTACGTTCAGTATAGCGAAATAGCCACCACAATATTCGGTATAATTGTGATAGTTGTTGTTATATTAGGCTTTATATTGCTTATAAAGAATTTTAAAAAAGCCGAATATTCACCCGCTTCAGATAAATATTCCGACAAACCTATGAAAGATACATTTTTAAATATAGGTATGATTTCATTTTTAATTCTATTTATAATAGATAACATACTTTCAATTATATCGGCATAAAAAAGCATTCATAATTTATAAGGAGGTTTTTATTTTGGATATTCAAAATTATAAAGACAACACACAGGTTTGGAGATCCATTGTAGCTATTATTATGGTAATAAGCGGTTGCGCATGCTTTGTAATAAGCTCTATATGTGCTATGCTGGTAGCTAAAAAACAAAAATAATTACGTAAATCCTCCGCAATAAACGGAGGATTTTTTGTATATATTTTATTTTATAGGGCAAACTCTGTATAGCGGAGGTGTTTTGATGATAAAATTTAAATTCGTTTCTGTTTTAGCTTTGATTTGTCTTTCATTGATATTTATACCGTGTTCTTTTGCTGAACCTATTGAAAATATTGCAGTGGAAACTAAGTCCATGGAAAATTCAGATTATATGCTTCTTGCAAGAATAATTTCCGCAGAAGCAAGAGGAGAACCTTATGAAGGTCAGGTTGCCGTAGGTGCGGTAATACTTAATCGCATAGAGCACCCCTCTTTTCCTGATACTCTTGCCGGTGTTATTTATCAGCCCCTTGCTTTTTCCTGTGTTGATGACGGACAAATTAATCAGCCTGTCGCAGATTCAGCGTATAATGCCGCTACAGATGCCCTAAACGGCTGGGATCCTACAGGTGGAGCCATATACTATTATAATCCTATAACAGCCACCAGTAAGTGGATTTTAAGTCGCCCTATTATCAAGCAAATTGGCCGACATGTGTTCTGCATGTAGCCAATTTTGGCGTTATATTCCGCATAACGCCTTTTACATAATTTTTATCAATATGTTAATATCTCACTAAATACTTCAAAATCTATGGACTTTTAGCCCAATAACGTGTATAATACAGTATTGTTATAAGTTTTGTACATTATTATTAAAACAGGAGGCTATTATAATGAGCTTAAAAACAAAAATAGCTTGCGTAATTATGGCAGTTACCATGATTTTTGCAGCTACAGGATGCAGCAGCAGTGCTGTTGATACTAAAACAATCGGTACATATAAAAATGAGGAAATTCCAGTAGGAATTTATTTATACGGTATGACTACCGCTATAGAAAACGCTTCTATGTCTGTTGAAAATAAGGATGCTGATATTCTAGATTCTGTTATAGAAGATGACGTTAAGGGCAGAGAATGGATCAGCAATCAAAGCCAAAACTTTATCTACAACTTTATTGCAGTTGAAGATATGTATAATGAACTTGGATATACTCTTCCTACAATCGCTAAAGAGCATGTCGCAGACACTCTTGAACAGCAAAAATCTTATTATGCTGAAATTTTTGAAAATATGAAAAAAAACGGTATTTCCGAAAAGAGCTACCAACTCATTTTGGAAAATTCTCAAAAACTCGATGACATGTTCATAAAGTACTACAGCGAAGGCGGAGTTGCTCCTATTTCTGAAGATGAATTTAAGGCTCAATATGCTGTTAACTACAGACGTGCAGTTCTTCTTCCAATCTCATTTAAAGACCGTGGAGGAAAGCCACTTGAAGGCGAAGATAAGGAAAATGTTTCCAAGCTCGCTGATGAATACTTTGAAAGACTTAAAAATGGCGAAAGCTTTGATATGATTGCTTCCGAATATATGGCATTTGTAAATGAAAAAGAACTTACAGACGAAGACAGAGAAGAAATTAAAAACAGTGAAAACAAAGTTAAGTCTTCCCTTGTTGATGTAAGAAACAGAAACCTTCCTACAGATTTCAAGGAAGCTATTGACGGAGTAAACGAAGGCGAATTCTTCATGGTTCAGGACGAAAACAATATTATTATTGCCAAAAAAGCTAACCTTTTTGAAAATGAAGAAGACTTCAACAATATGAAAACAACACTTATTGCTGAACTCAAAACTGATGAATTCAACAAAATTCTCGATAAAAAAACAGATGAAGTAAAGGATTCCTTTACATTTAACGATGCTTCTTTAAAGAGATACAACGTTGATGATTTCTACAAAAGAGTTAAAAAATAATTGCTAAAGAAACCGCTTCAAATTTGAAGCGGTTTCTTTTTATGCCATCAAATATTCTATATCTTTTGCTTTTAGATTTTCCTGCAAAGCAAGATTTATTATCATTGATAACAATCCCGAACCTCTTTTTATCACCAAATCTATATCTCTTGGACTTACCATAAATGTTTCTCCTTTTTTCTCCTCTTCAGCTTTTCCATATTCATTTACAATTACCTCACTGTCAACTACTGTTGGTATTCCCAAAGCAACAACCGGTATATGCATGGTTTCATAGCTTATTTCTTTTCTTTTATTCTGTACACCTGAACCCGGAGCTATTCCCGCATTTGTAATTTGCAAGGTGCACCCTAAACGTGAAACTGATGCTGCCGCCAAAGCATCTATTGCAATTATTGCTGATGGTTTTATTTTATCAGAAACTGATTTTATTATCTCTGCACTCTCAATCCCCGTTTGTCCTAAAACCCCGGCAGATAGTACTGCCACGGATCTAAATCCTTCTGGATTTTCCTCTGAATTTTCTGATAAATGCCTTGTTGCAATTATTTTGTCCGTTGTTTTTATTCCCAAAGCATCTGCTGTTATATCCCTGTTGCCAAGTCCCACAACCAGTACTGTACCTTTTTGCGGAATCATATCTTTAATATATTCTGACAAGAAAACATTTTCTTTTTCTTCTGTCAATATGTTTTTTCCAAGATTGGGCAACATTGCTGTTATATACTTTCCTATAGGTTTTCCAAGCATTACAGATGCCTTCAAGGTTTTAATTTCAAGTATCTGAACTGATACATGTCCGATACTTTCTTCTTTAAAACTAACTCCTTCCGGTAATTTGTTTACGTTTACTTTGTCATTTTCCATTATCAAATCCGTTCTAAAAGCCATATTAACACTCCCTTTTATTATTTAAAATCAATATTTTTATTATTATTTCCAAAAAAATTGATTTTAACTGTTGCTTTTTTAAAATAAAAATGTTATTATAACTTGTACTGTATTGTGGTTAAGGAGGTGTAACGAAATGCCAAATATTAAATCTGCTAAAAAAAGAGTTAATGTAATTGCTGCTAAAACAATGCATAACAAGAATGTTAAGTCCAACCTTAAGACAGCAGTTAAGAAAGCTGACATTGCTGAAAACAGAGAAGCAATCGTTCTCGCAATTAAGAAAGTTGATCAAGCATGCGCAAAGGGTATTATGCATAAAAACAAAGCCGCAAGAATGAAGTCTCAACTTGCTTGCAAACTTGCAGCAGCTAAGTAGTTTATTGATTATACGCAATAACGAATAAGCAGTCTTTGGTACGAAAGTATCCAAGGCTGTTTTTTTGTCCCTAAAAACAAAATTAACTGGATTTAGACAAAACAATTGTGATACAATATAATAGCAATACCAAATATTAAATACGGGGTGTTTTTATGAATATTACAGAACAACTGGCTAAAGAATTAAATATTAAAGAAAGCCAAGCTGCTGCCGCTGTCAAACTTATAGATGAAGGGAATACCATTCCCTTTATTGCCAGATATCGTAAGGAAGTTACAGGTTCCTTGGACGATACTATACTTCGAAACCTTTTTGAAAGGCTTACATATATACGCAATCTTGAAAAAAGAAAAGAAGAAGTAAAAAAAGCTGCTGAAGAACAGGATAAATTAACTCCTGAAATAGAAAGTGCTCTTTTAAAAGCTTCAACTCTCACAGAGGTTGAAGATATATACCGCCCATTTAAGCAAAAAAAGAGAACAAGAGCCTCTATAGCAAAGGAAAAAGGTCTTGAGCCTTTGGCTCTTAAAATTTTTGAACAAAATTCAGAAATAACTGACATCAGAATTTTAGCTAAGGAATATATAAATTCCGAAAAGGGAGTTGAAAGCCTAGAAGACGCTTTAAAAGGTGCTTCCGATATAATTGCCGAAATGATATCAGACAATCCTACTGTTAGGAAAATGCTTAAATTATTTATTTTAAAAAATGGTGTGATTTCATCAAAAGGTAAAACCGAGGAAAATTCCCCCTATAATATGTACTATGATTACAACGAAAGCGTTATGTCTTTACCCGGACACAGAATACTTGCTATGAATAGAGGAGAAAAAGATGATATACTTAAAATTTCTCTTGAAGTTCCTACAGAAAATGCATTGTCTATAATCGGTGATATTGTCCTCAAAAATAGACAAAACGCCTGCTCTGAATTTATAAAAGAAGCTACTGTGGATTCTTATTCCAGACTTATTTTCCCGTCTCTTGAAAATGAAATGAGAAATGCCCTGACAGATAAGGCCTCTACGCAGTCCATCGGCGTTTTTTCCACAAACCTTCATCAGCTTCTCATGCAGCCACCACTCAAAGGCAGAACTGTATTGGGACTTGATCCGGCTTATCGTACGGGTTGTAAAATTGCAGTTGTTGATCCCACAGGAAAGGTATTGGATACCACTGTAGTTTATCCTACACCACCTCAAAGTAAGATTGCCCAAGCAGAAAAAGTACTCACTGATCTAATTTTAAAGCATGATGTATCCGTTATTTCCATAGGCAATGGAACAGCTTCAAAAGAATCAGAAATATTTGTAGCAAATTTAATTAAAAAGATAGATAAACCTCTTTCTTACATGGTTGTAAGCGAAGCAGGTGCTTCTGTTTATTCTGCTTCTAAGCTTGCCGCCGAAGAATTCCCTGAATACGATGTATCTTTAAGAAGTGCAGTTTCTATAGCAAGACGTTTGCAGGACCCATTGGCAGAATTGGTTAAAATAGAGCCTAAGGCCATTGGTGTAGGGCAATACCAGCATGATATGCCGCAAAAGCAACTAAATGAAGCCTTAAGCGGTGTAGTAGAAGACTGTGTAAACTCCGTAGGTGTCGATGTAAACACTGCATCACCGTCTCTTCTTTCATATGTATCAGGCATCGGACCTGCTCTTGCTAAAAATATCATTTCATACCGTGAAGAAAACGGTGCTTTTACTAACCGTAAACAACTTATGAAAGTTCCTAAACTCGGCAAAAAAGCTTTTGAACAATGTGCAGGATTTCTAAGAATACCGGAAAGCGAAAATATACTTGACAATACTGCTGTTCACCCTGAAAGTTATAATGGAACAATGAAGCTTTTAAGTCTTTTGGGATACAGTGAAACTGAAATTAAGAACGGAGATTTTTCATCTATTAAAAATCGTGCTCAAAAATATAAATGTGAAAATCTTGAATCAGAAACAGGCATAGGTAGTATCACTCTACATGATATTATGGATGAACTTTTAAAGCCGGGAAGAGACCCCAGAGAAAGCCTTCCTCCTCCAATGCTTCGCAGTGATCTTTTAGATATCAAAGATTTAAAGCCGGATATGATTTTGGACGGAACCGTAAGAAATGTAATCGACTTTGGTGCTTTTATTGATATCGGTGTTCATCAGGATGGCTTAGTTCATATTTCAAATATTTGTGATAGATTTATAAAACATCCCTCAGAAGTACTTAAAGTAGGCGATATCGTCAAAGTGAAAATTATCTCTGTTGATTTGGAGAGAAGCAGAATTGCTCTTTCTATGAAAGATATATAAAGAGGATTTGATATGATAAATATTTATCCATCAGAAAATATTTTATGGCTTTGGAGAATACGCCTTGCTTTAGTATTCTTAATTCCTTCTTCCGTTAATAGCTGGTTTTTTAAAACAGGTTCTATGACATGGATTCTAATATCATTAATTTTAGCATTGATTTTTATTATATTTTTCTGGATTTATTATCCCATAAAATTCAAAAAGCTTTCCTATACATTTAACGGAAAAACCATTACCAAAAATTATGGTATAATCTATACTATGGTAAAAAATATTCCTCTGGATAGCATTCAGTTTATTATAAAAAGAACTTCTCCACTGGGGAAGTTCTTTGGAATATGTAGTTTTGTACTGGTAGGTGCTGGATCAAAAATGTATATTTCCGGTATAAAACCTGATGAACTTAACTTTATATACGAATATTTGGAGGGAAAAAATGAGTAAGGAATATCATGCCCATCCAATACAAATTATTATTAATATTTGGAAGTTGCTAATTCTTCTTATTATTCCTCTTTTAAGAGGTATTTTAAATGCTTTTACAGGTAATTTTAAAAGTTGGCTTGAAGGTGCATGGTTAGATATTTGCATAGTTATGATTATATTAGGTGTGGGTATAATAATGTGGTACAGAACTACTTATCGCATTGAACAAGAAGGTATATATTTAAACCGAGGAATATTTTTCAGGAAAAATTCATTTATTCCAAAAAAGAATATACTCTCCTGTGTAATTACTCATAATTTTTATCTACGTCCCTTTAATGCTGTTCGGGTAAGAGCTGATACATTGGGTGGAAGCTTTAAAAATGCAGATTTTAATATTATCCTTAATAAGGAAAAAGCAAAAATATTTTCAGAATCCATATCTGAAAATCAAAATCATTTTATTCCTCTTTATAAAAGTAATTTGATTTATGTTATAATTTTATCGCTTATTTCATCCAACTCTTTTGCCGGAATACTTCTTATTACCACATTTATTTCTAATTTAGGGGATGCTTTGGGGAAAAAACTCAGTGATAGAATTTTCGATACCTTTCGCCATGTTTCTCAAAAACTCGCTTTTGGAATTCCACCTGCAGCAGCAAATATAGCATTTGTTCTTTTTGCTGGCTGGTGTGTGGCATTTGTCCGCAATGTTATTAAATATAGAAATTTAACTATTTCAAAGTCCTCTGACTTTGTTGATATCAAAAGCGGTATATTCACCATTAATCAATGCCGTTTGCATACCAATGCAATAAATTATTTTGATATAAGACAAACCCTAGTCACCAAAATATTGGGTATCAGTTATATTTTTGTAAGTGCTATAGGATTCGGTAAATCAGAAGATGATGTTTCTGCTTTTGTCCCTTCAGTTAAAAATAAAAATATCAATAAAATATTGAAACATCTTGATTTGGGGTTTAAACCTAAAAAGAGACAACTTAAACCAAATCTCGGCTCTTTTATAAGATTCACTGCTGATCCTCTTTATTTTTGTGCTTTAATTCCACTTACTTCTTATATTTTAATTATGATTTATCCTGAGTGGAAAGATTTTTTAATTTCTATAGCTTTAATTCCAATGATACCTGCAATATGGTTTTTTACAGTAAGATTTATTGATTGCTTTACTTCCGGAATTGCAAAAAGCGGAAATTATTATACTCTTAAGTATTCAAAAGGATTTTATTTTCATGAAACTATTATTCCAAAGGATAAAATAATTTCAGTAAAATTAAAACAAAGTATTTTCCAAAAATTTAGCGGACGATGTGATTTATTTGTATATAATCGTTCAGAGGGTATTCAGTGTCATAAATGCAGAAACCTAAAAAAAGATGATGTTTTAATTCTTTTCGGAAATAAAGTAAAATAACCAAACTAAAAATAGTTTGGTTATTTTTGTATTTTTATTTTATTTTTACCCAATAATTAATAAAAGGAGATGAAAGCATTGAGATTTTTAAGTTTTATTTTAGCTCTCTGTTTTATTTTTACATCATGTGGAACAGATAAGTCCAATAATAAAGATATTTTATATAACCATAGTAAACCGTCATATGAATATAAAGATGATTTTTCAAATTATAATCTCAATAATTTTCCTTATAAAAGAACAAATTACGATGAAATATTACAGGATATCAAGCCTTATTTAAGTATGATAATAATTTCAGAAAATGAATATGAAGCTTTGATAAATGCAAAAAAAGTTTTAAATGAAATTCAAAAAGCTGATTGTAACAGAAATATTATTTTTTCAAGATATATATTAAACCCCGATGATATTTTTAATCGTACAGAAGTTGTATATCATATAAATAATCTTTTCTTTATGGATTCTTTAAAATCAAATTTTTCTAAAGCTATTGAAAACAGTCCTCACAAATCCTTTATAAAGGATAATTTATCTGTTAATGAAAATATTATGTCTGACTTATATTCCTTTAAAAATTTAAACTTAGAAGATAGTATGGTTTATTATAACGCTATTTGGAAATGCTTTAATGAGATTTTATTTGAAAATAGCCTTTCTGAAATAAATCGAAAAAATTTGCTTAAAATCATAGAGCTTAACTCAAAAAAAGCTATAAAAAATGATTTTTCAGATTTTTGTCAAATGAATATAAGCTTTAAACCATACAGTATAAAAGAAGTTGATATGCTGATACGCTATGTAAAAGAATACATTTTACCTGTTTTTCAAAAATATATTTCCAAGGAAAAATTTTTTTTTAATGAGGAAAAAACAAGCTTTAATTATTTTGAAGATTTTTACTGTGAATTTTCGGATTTTTCAAATACTATGATTAATTCCTCAAAAGATAAAAATATATTTACTTCTAATGAAAAATTGAATTTTCCGGTTAGTTTTTTTATTTCTTGTTTTTCTTGTCCTTTTATTTGCTTTAGTACTTGTCAAAACTCAGATATAAACCGCATTATCGGTAAAAACACTTTTAGCTACTGTGGTGGAATTCCATTTGGTGTTCAAAGTGAAATTTGCGGATTCTGTTTTGATGCACTTTCAAATAATCAAGAATCTTATCCATATGCTCTTTTAAAAAAACTTTGCTTTTTTTCTTTTCTTTCTGAATTTTATAAATATATTTATGAGGAAAATAATTTAAATGAAAATAAAATTAAATTTTTCTTTTTAAATACTGCAAATCAATATTTTGGAAACAATTATAATTTTGATAAGCTTTTTGACTATTCACTTATTATAATTTGTTTAAGTCAAAGTTCCCCTTTTGATTTTCTCATAGCATCACAAGCCTCATCACAATTATTTTTGATCAATAAAAATGATAATTTATTAGCACAAAGTGTTTTTTCATCTTTTCTAGTAAATTATGAAAGTAAAGATATAAAAAGACTTTTTTATTCTGTAGGGTTTGAAAGTCCTTTTAACTCTCAAAATATTAAAAATATGGCTATTATATTCGACAAAATCTTAACTGAATATCAAAAAGTATCATAAAAAAACGGAAAATGCTACTTGCATTTTCCGTTTTTTGATTTATTCTTTTTATTAGTTTTCTTTTTAACTGAATATCCAAATGTTCCTAATTTTCTTCCCAATGTGTAATAGGTTCCGTGAGCATAGGCTATAAGTCCAGCCTTTTCAAGACAAAGTTTTCCGTTATCGTCTAAAAGTTCTTTACTTACATTGACACCTACTATTTCAGCAACAAACATATCATGGCTTCCGAGATGAACTTGTTCTTTTACCTTACATTCAATATTAACAGGGCTTTCACAGATTATCGGAGCATTAACTTTTCGTCCCTTTTCAGCGGTAAGATGCATTTCATTAAATTTATCATAGTCTCTTCCACTTCTTACTCCGCACCAATCACAAGCAAAAGCCAGTTTTTCAGTGGGCAGATTTATTACAAATTCCCCTGTTTCTTTAACTATTTTAAAAGAATGTCTCTCTGGTCTAATAGAAACATAAGTCATTGGTGGGTTGCTGTTAATTATACCTGTCCAACCTATGGTTATAATATTTTTTTCTTCCATTGTTCCGCAGGAAACCAATGCCGGTGGCAAAGGAGATAGCATTGTTCCGCCTTCCCAAAATTCCTTTTCCATATATACACTCCTTTTTACATATTCTTTATTCTTTTTTCGTAAATTTTAATAACCATTATAACGCTTATAATCATTGCGATACCTTCGGCAATAGGGAAAGCATACCATACAGCATTCACGCCAAAGAACTTTGCTCCAAAATAAGCTAAAGGAAGAATTATAATTACCTGTCTTATCAAAGATACAAACAAGCTTAGATTTCCGTATCCAACTGCCTGAAATAATGTTGAACTTATTATACCTACTCCTGCTAATACAAAACAGCTTGAAATAACTCTAAGGGCAGGCACACCTACTTCTATCATAATATCTGTTGCACTGAACATACCAAGAAGTTCTTCGGTAAATATCCAAAATCCCAATGTCCCCACAAACATTATTGATACCGCAATTCCCATTCCTATTTTAAGTGTATCCATAAGTCTTTTTTTGTTTTTTGCACCAAAGTTGTATCCAAACAAAGGCATAAGTCCCTGATTAAGTCCGAAAATTGGCATGAATACAAATGATTGCAGTTTGCTGTAAATCCCAAAAACAGCAACCGCAGCATCAGAAAACTTAATAAGTATACTGTTTAAAGCAATTGTCAAAAAAGAAGATATGGACTGCATTACAATTGAAGGTAAACCTACCGCATAAATTTGTTTTAAAATTTCTTTTTTAAATCGAAAATTCTTTAATTTAAGCTTAAAACCAAAATCTTTTGTATTAATTATAAATAAAGCATAAATCATAGAAATAATCTGACCTGCTACCGTAGCAATTGCAGCACCTTTTACGCCCATGGCGGGAAATCCTAGTTTTCCAAAAATCAAAATCGGATCTAAAATTATATTTATAACCGCACCGATTAACTGAAATAACATTGGATAATTCATGTTTCCTGTCGCTTGAATAATCTTTTCACAGGTTATCGAGGTTATTGAGCCAAAGGAAAGTAAAAGTACAATTGATGTATATTCAACACCTTGTCTGAATACTTCAGCATCATCTGTAAACATTCCGAAAAATGGTTTTATAAATAAAAGCCCTAAAATAAAAAACAACAGATAATTTACGGCAATAAGAAAAAATCCGTGAGTTGCTGCATCATTTACTTCATCATAACTTTTTTCACCCAATTTTCTTGACATAAGAGAGTTAATTCCTATACCTGTACCAACAGAAAAAGATATAATTAAAAATTGCAAAGGTAATGCCAAGGAAACTGCTGTTAAAGCTTTTTCTCCAATTTTTGCCACAAAAATTCCATCAACCACATTATAAAGAGAATTTATAAGCATTGAAAAAATTGTAGGTAAGCTCATAGTTACTAAAAGTTTGCCAATAGGTGCAGTTCCCATTTTATTTTCTTTTTTTTCTTCCATAATTATCTCCCTTTAAAAATTATATACCAAATAAGCCAAAAAGTCCAAAGCTGAGTATTCCCATTATAATTCCTGCACTCATAACTCCCAAAGCTATGGAAATGAATGCTTTCCATACATTCATTTGGAGAAGTGCTGCAACTAAAGAACCTGTCCATGCCCCTGTTCCTGGAAGAGGTATTGCTACAAATAAAAATACCCCTAAAAGCTCATATTTACCTATCTTAGAAATTTTTCTATTTCCTCTTTCAATTATTTTTTCAAATATAAATCCTATCTTAGGAATCTTTACACACAATCGAAGTATTCTTTCAGAAAACATCACTAAAAACGGTACAAGTACAATATTTCCCAAAACACATACAACATAATTAAGCCAAAATGGAACATCCATTGCCACACCCATAGGAATAGCACCTCTTAATTCAACCACTGGCACCATTGATACAGCAAAAAGTGTAATAAGTTTTTTTAGCATTATTTTATTTTCCTTTCCTTTCTCATTGTGATGAACTGTAAAAGTCCAAAAATAACAACCTTAAGATTTAGCATCACCACAAAAATACAAAGCATTATCTGTAAAATCCAGTTATGATTTACTCCTGTAACTGTAACCGCTGTCTGTAAAGCAATAGCCGCAATATTTAAAATCATATTTATTATATTGATTTTAAGTTTTACAAATCTACGGGTATCTATTACTCTAAATACAAATACCGCAAAGTAACTTAAAAGTGTAGCCAATGCCGCACCTTTACCACCCATTTTAGGTATAAATACAAAATTTAAAACTATATTTAGGGTAGCTCCCACAAATGTAGTTACAAGTGACATGTTATTTTTCTTTGATGCCATATAAAAGCTACTAAAAAATGTGCTGAAGCAACTAAATATAACTGCAAACACTAATATTGGGGTATAGTTATATGCATTATAATATGATTTTTCTACCAAAATCATAGTAAATGGCTTTACAAGCATTATAATGCCTGAAGCTGCTATAAATGTAACTGCTTGTAGATAGCCAAATATATCGGAATAAAAACTATCCTTTTCTTTATCTTCATATTCTGTTATAGCTGATAACTGCCATGCCTGTGCAAAAATAGATGAAAGCAAAGTAATTATAGTAGGTATTTTATATGCCGCAGAGTAAATTCCGGTTACATCTGCCCCTTGATAATAGTTTACAATGTATCTGTCGGAAACATTCATTATCCACCAAAATATTGTAGTAGGAATAAGCGGTATTGAATACCTAAACATTTGCTTTTTAAGCTTTTTGCTCTCTGAACCTATACTTAAATACTTGTTCAAATGTCCAAATACAAACAAAAGCATTACTGATAAAAAATTGGACATTATTACAGAAAGAACATAACCTTTTACACCCATATGCATTTTGAGCATAAAAATTAAATTGAACACTAATACAGAAAGAGTTGCTATAATTCCATCCGTTGCGTATAATTTAATAAGTCCTATACCTCTGGTAAATTGGCAACATACTGACCTTAAACAAGCAGACACAATATAAAGATATATAAGCCATGCATAATCCGATAGCATTGTATTAATTTTAAGCAAAAATACTGCTGGTAAAAATATTAGAAATCCTTTTAGGCATGTATTTATTCCTACAGTAAATACATCTTTTTTTCTCACGGTTTTGTCCAATGCAAATCTTATTACTGCTTCATGTATGCTTACATAAACTAAAGGTATCAAAAGATTGCAGGTGTTTACTATAATATCCATAACGCCGTAATCCGCAGTACTCAAAAGACGGGTGTACATCGGCATTAAAAGAAAAACCATTAACTTCGAGCTGAAGGTAGATATGGCAAAAATTACAGTATTATTTGCCAGTTTGCTATACTTATTCATTTTGTCAACCACTTTTCTTTATTGTCATTTTTGACTATATTTTTCACTATTTTATATGAATCATGTCCCAGTATATCAGATATTTAATTAAAAGTAAAACATTTACTAACTTAAAAATTAAATTTATTTAATTTAAAAAATATCTCTTGAATATGTGTCTTATTATGTATAAAATATTATTATAAATTATTATTGGAAGGAATTTGAAAAATGCAAAAAATCATGGGCTTTGTTAGAAAAGCCATAACTCAATATAATATGCTACAGGATGGAGATAGAGTTCTAGTCGGTGTCAGCGGAGGAAAGGACTCTGTTCTTTTAGCATCTTCTCTAAAAAGAGTCAGCGAATTTATTGGTATAGATTATGATGTAGTAGCCGTTACTCTGGATCCTTGCTTTTCAAAAGTAGAAACAGATTATACTCCTGTTACAGAATATTTAGAAGGATTCGGAATAAAACATGTGGTAAAACGCACTGATATCGGAGAAATTGTATTTGATATCAGAAAAGAAAATAACCCATGCAGTCTTTGTGCCAGGATGAGAAGAGGTGCATTACACGACTGTGCCAAAGAACTTGGTTGCAATAAAGTAGCTCTTGGACATCATTATGATGATGCTATAGAAACCTTCATAATGAATCTCTTTAATGAAGGGCGAATAGGTTGTTTCTCTCCTGTTACATACCTTTCCCGCAAGGATGTAACTGTAATAAGACCACTGTGTCTCTGTCCGGAGGGCGAAATAAAAAAGGCGGTCAAACGTCTTCAAATGCCGACTGTTAAGAATAGCTGTCCTATTGATGGTTCAACCGAAAGACAGTGGACTAAAGATTATTTGTACAGTTTAGAAAAAGAACATCCCGGCATAAGAAAAAGAATATTCGGAGCCATTATTCGCGGAAATATAGATGGTTGGGGTATTAAAGAATAGTGCAAAAGCGATATCACTTTTTAAGTGATATCGCTTTATTTATATCATTTTCATAATTAATACCCATGCAAAAATCACAGTAAATCCAATACAAAAAATATTATAAAACATTTTTGATGACTTTTTGCGAAGCTTTGATGAAAAATACCCAAACAAACTGCAAGCCGAAACTGCTCCTATAAGTACAAAAAAGCTAATTGTCGGTATTGTTTCAAATCCGAAATTTTTTTCAAAAAATCCCGACAATCCTGTTCCGATTAAATACAAAACAGGAACAAAAGATAAAGGACAAATAGAAAAAGCTATATTGGGCTTTTTAGCTATAAAGTAAAAATATGCAGTCATACATATAACAATTATTACCGCAACACATTCGACAACCACTTTTTTCACTTCCTATCTTCTATTTATTTAAAAGCTTCTTCAAAAGCTTTTTCCGCTTTTGAAGTATCATCTGCCAAAACAAGAGCAACATATTGCCCCTTTGTTATAATAAGAGGATTTTCTAACTTGGGCATTTCCGCAGGATTGTAATCTCTGGTCTCCACAATAAGATCTTCTACTCTTTGATCAACCATTTTTTTAAGATCGTCTACGTCATCTTCTGTTTTAGCTTTAAACACAGCTATTTCTTCACATGTTGCTTTAGATGCACAAGCGTAAACTTTGTATTCAGCTATATCATTTGCATCATATTCTGAATACAAAAATTCTATGTTATTGTCATTCATCTCTGCAAGTTCAGCAATAATTGTTGTTGAATTAAGCATATCATCAGCCAACTTTGATACTGACACTTCATTTACTTCTTTACTTTGACACGAAGTAAGCATTAAAACTACTGTCGTAGCAACCATCATAATTTCAGATAATTTTTTCATAATAATTTCTCCTTTATTATTTTACAACTGCATGTGTTTTAAGGTAATCCATCCATTTTGTGTAATATTCTGAATTAAAATGAAGTCCGTCCGGTGTAACATTGTCCATTAAACCGCCTGTTTCATCTTTAAATATTTCAGCTGGATTTACATAATAAACACTGAGTTCTTCAGACATTTTCATCAGCAATTTATTAGTTTCATCTATAGTTTCATTTGTCAAATTTCCTTTATATCGCTCTGCGAATTTCTTTTCATGTATTGGAAATATGGACTGTACATAAATAATTGATTCCGGTTTTATCTCTTTTACCTTTTCTACAAAATCTCTGTAAAGATCCACTGTATTTTCAGGTCCTAAAAATGCCAATCCATTTGCACCAAGCATAATATATACTTTTTCAGCTTCACTTTTTTCAAGTGCCTGAAGAATTGTCAGCTTTTCGCTTCCATTAGGATTATTTACAACTTGAGCTGTATTAATCGATTGAAGGTTTATTCCTGTACTTGCAAATACCTTTGCATTAGGCATTATATCATAAAGGGTAATACCCGTTGTAATTGAGTCGCCTATAAAAACAGCATCATCAAAATATTTACTTCTTACTCTTTCGGTTTCTTCCAAAAGTCCATATTTTTTTTCTGTTTCTTGAGAAGATGATGTTATTTCGTCAGCTTTACTGGTTTCGCTTCCTTGAGATTCAGATATATTATCATTTACATCGGATTTTTCTTTATCTATGACAACAATATTGTTTTCCTCCATAGCTCTATGCTCAGATGGACTATAAGGTTTTTCTTCGTTTGCTGAAGCTCTGTCTTCAATACTCTGCCAACCATATGCAATTCCAGCTGAAACGATTACACAGAACACCGTCATAATACAAAACTGTGCAAAAATATTTTTTCTTTTTCTTCCGCTCCTTTTTATTTTTCTTCTTTTGGTCAATGAAACCTCTCCTTTTATTTTGTTGCTTATTTCTGATTTTTTCAATAAATTACAATATCTTTTATGATCTATTTTTCAATTATACTCTTAGTTATAAACCGTTTCAACCAAGTTTTCCACTTGATTTTTAAAAAAATTCCTTAATTTATCAGCTGAATTTAATTGTTTTCAACTCTTTCCACAATGTTTTCAACATATATAATTACAAATAGTATTTTTTTCGATCTTTTATTACTTTATTTGATTTTTAACTTCCTTTTGTGATGTACTAATAAATTTTTCTTTAAACCATATAAAAAGGTTTGGTGGAAGTACGTATCCTACCATAATTCCCAAAGCTATTTGCAAAGCTATTTTGACCGTATTCATAAAATAATATGAACCTAACTCAGGCTGATTCATAAAGAAATGATAAGTTGTATGATATACACCAGCTCCTGGAACAAGTGTAAATATTCCTGCTATCAAAAATAATGTAACTGGTGATTTGCGATATATGGAAAGATATCTAGACATTCTTGTAAGAGCAAATGCTGAAAATAATGTTGATATATATACACTATTGCTTATCTTAAATACTAATAAATATATTGACCAACCCACTGCCCCTGTAATTGCACCCCACAGAATTTGTTTTTTAGGAACACTGAATATTACTGCAAAACCCAATGTTCCTAAAAATGCAAAAAGAACTTCTATCATCACAGAGCAATTCCTCCTATCATTATATTATAGCATAAAATCACTATTCCTACTCCACATCCTACGGATAATCCCACCAAAAATGCGTCAGAAAGTCTTATAACGCCTGAAAGATAATCGTCGTTTACAAGGTCACGTATAGCATTTGTAAACGGTATTCCAGGAACAAGTGGCATTATCGAGGCCGTTATCATGCTTCCTAAATTATCTCCCATATTAAAATATGTGAGGCCGCAACAAAAAATGGTAACAAACATTGCAAAAATAGTATTGTTCATTATTTTAGGCATTTTGAATTTTTTAGATATAAAATTAATAAATAAATTTAAAAACATACCTACAATAAAAGTATAGAAACAATCTTCCAAATTTCCTTTAAAAATATAGCAAAATGCACCGTTTCCTATTCCCATAGCTATAGTGGTGATTAAAGTAGAATATTCTTTCATTATCTTGATTTTTTCTAATCTTTCTTTGGCTTGTTCCGGATTTACTCCTCCTTCAGCAATATTTCTTGACAAGGAGTTTATTGCATCCACTTTGGCAAGATTTGTTGAAGAAAGTGATACATTTCTAATTTTACATATATAGTTTTCTTCATTACCCATAATACCACTGGCAAATATTCCGTTTGCTATGGCATAAACATCATAATTCCTTATGTTAAATGCTTTTGCGATTTCCTGCATAGTCATAACCGCTCTGGGTATTTCTCCTCCGTTTTTTATCATTTCCACTCCAACGTCGGAAACAAAATCAAATATTTCTCTATTATTCATTTTTCTCTCCCTTTTTATGAGATTATTATATTAACTGTTTTATTAAACAATGAAGCATCTATATTTCCATATACATTTGAAGAATACTTCACAAAAGAGTGACAGTAATTTCTTATTTCAGCAGAATATGCTTCCACCATATTTATATTTCTTTTGCTCAAAGTATAGTAAAGATTTTCATATTCCTTGAGTCTTTCATCTTCAGCCGCAGAATTAAAAAATGATAAAGCTTGTTTAATAATATTTTTTTGTTTCTGATCAAGAGTATCCCAATAATTTTTGGAAACCAAAACCCACTGGCTGTTTATCCTGTAAGGATATTCAGAAATATATACCTTATTTTTTCCACTTAAAAAATCTTGTTTGAGATCAACAGAATCAATATATACAAGATTTAGATCTTCTTTTATATCTGTAGCTTTTTCATATGTAGTACATAATATCTCGTTCGCATCAAGTATTTCCATAAGTGCATGATCCTTGCCATCTACGGCAAAAATAGCATTGGTTTCATCTTCTCTGAAATTGGTAAATGCTTCTTTTAGAGAAAATATATATTCCCCTTCAAGGTAAACCGTTCCCAGTACTTCGCAATTCAATTTAGATTTAAAATAGTCATCATAAAGTTCTCTAAAATCAGAAGAATTAAGAAGCATAGTAGATTGCATTGGACTTAAAAAGAAAAACGGCGACGTTAAAATTTTAAAATTGTCTCCGTATTCCTCCAAACTTTTTGTATCTGTTACTATAATTTGAGCTTTTCCGATGTTTAAATCTTCTATCGGATTTTCAGAAACATTATAATCCACTGAAATTAATGATTCAGATAATTCATCTATTTTTCTTGAAAAAATATCTAAAGCATAAACCGTTTTTTCGTCTTTACTGTCAAGATATGATATGTTTATTTTGTTTTTTAAAAGTTTTTCTCCTTTGTTTGTATCCGATGAACATGAAGCAAAAACAAAAATTATAAAAAAACTCAACAAAACTGAAATAATTTTTTTCACATTTATTCTCCTTTCCCGAATAAATCTATTATACTATTATTTTATTAAAATAACAATTGCTTTTTAAGCACTTAAAGTCATATTTACATCCAATTTTTAAAAATAATTTTGACATTATTTTTATTTAATACAAAAGTAAAAATTGCAATTTTTAGGGCAAAATATAATTAGTTTATTTCAAAGGAGATGTTTTGATGACAACAAAAAGTATGGAAACTGCTGCTGTTGGTGTAGCTGCTGTTATGGCAGCGGGAACTGTGGCTTATATGGCCATGAGAAAAAATCCAATAGAAGCTAAAATAAAAAAGATAAAAAAATCTGCTGGTAAAGCTTTAAAAAATGTAAGCAATATAGCAAACGGAATAAGCGGATTTATAAAGTAAAAAAATAAAAGGAGCATTAAATGCTCCTTTTATTTTTTAAAACTAGAAAAGTTTTTTAAGTTCTTTTAAAGCTTCATTCATTTCATTCATTGCAAAGTTGAATGGTTCACTTGTTGTAAGGTCAACATCAGCCATCTTAAGAATTTCTATAGGTTCCATGCTGTCACCTGCGGAGAGGAACTTCATGTATTTATCGACCATAGGTTGGCCTTCATTCAAAATCTTATTTGCAATGCAAACAGCACTGATAAGACCTGTGGAATATTTGTAAACATAGAACGGTCTGTAGAAATGTGGAATTCTTGCCCATTCAATAGCAATATCATCATCGCTTACTACATATGGACCGTAGTATTCCTTGTTTAATTTCATGTAAACGTCAGAAAGAGACTTGCTTGTAAGAGGTTCTCCCTTTTCTTCCATGCTGTGAGCAATCTGTTCAAATTCAGCAAACATAGATTGACGGAATACTGTTGTTCTGAACATATCTATATAGTGTGCCAAAAGCATCTTCTTCATTTCCTTGTCTTCTGTCTTGGAAATGAGGTGTTTAAGAAGAAGAACTTCGTTTGTTGTGGAAGCAATTTCAGCTAAGAAAATCTTATATCCTGCCTTTTCGTAGCACTGAGCCTTATTGGACTTATATGAATGCATTGCATGACCCAGTTCATGAGCAATTGTAAATATATTATCGAGGCTTTCATGATAGTTGAGCAAAACCAAAGGATGACGTCCGTAATTTCCGCTGCTGTAAGCTCCGCTTCTCTTTCCAGGTGTTTCGTAAACATCGACCCATCTTTCAGAAAATGCTGTTTCCAAGAGCTTCTGGTAATCTTCACCTAAAGGAGACAATGCTTCTATTACCATTTTTTCTGCTTCTTCAATTCCTACTTTAACTTCGCAATTTCCAACGATTGGTGTATGCATATCCCACATATGAAGTTCTTCGTATCCCAAAACATCTTTACGGAGCTTCATATAATCATGCATTACAGGGTTATACTTGTGAATTGCACTTATAAGATTATCATATACAACTTGTGGAACTTCTTCATTTTCCAAAGCCTTTTCAATACAGCTGTTGTATTTTCTTGCTTTTGCATAAAACCAGTCTGATTTTACACTTCCGCTATATGTAGATGCAATTGTATTGATATTATCTCTGTAAATTTGATAGTATGCTTTAAAAGCTTTTTCACGGAGTTTTCTGTCGCTTCCTGCAAGGATCATTCCATAAGTACCATGTGTAACCTGATATTCCTTACCATTATCATCAGTAACTGTAGGGAACTTGATATCAGCATTATTAATCATATTAAATGTATCGGAATACTTGCCTGTAGCTCCGCTTGCCATAGCAAGCAATTTTTCTTCTGATTCAGAAAGAACATGAGCTTTTGTCTTCTTAATATCTTCAAGCATTCTTGTAAAGTTTTCAAAATCCTTATCAAAAATATAAGAATCAAGCTTTTCGTTAGAAAGTGATGTAAATTCAGGGTAAACATATGAAGAGTATGCACTATAATTGTTATAAAGGAAAGAAATTTTATCTAAAAGTGCAGAATTTTCTGTATCTCTTGTGTCCAAGTCAGAAAGTCTTGCTGCATAGTCAAAAAGGTCCCCCATTCTTTTTTCAAACTTTGAGCTTTCAATTAAAAGCTCAAGAGCACTGTTTCTGTCAGAAAGCTTACCCTTAAAAGTAACTATTTTTTCAATGTCCATGGCAAGCTTGTTGTATTCTTCAAGCCAAGACTCCTTTGTTGGAAAAATAATGCTCAAATCCCATGTGTATTTTTCGGGAATTGATTTTCTGTCCGTGTAATTCATAACCTTTTCCTCCTAATAAACCTAATATTTTAATTAATATTGAATAGCTTTAGTATTTCCGGTTCAAAACCGTATTCTCCACAAATAGTTTCAATTTCTTTTCTGTATTGGTCTGTATTCGTCTTTTTATCTCTTTTAACAGCTTTTATGAGAATATTTTTGGGAGAATGAGTCATATCTATAAATTCTAGAATCTGCGTATCATATCCCATAATTTCCAAAGCATTTGCCCTTATGGCATCTGTTGCTAAAGCAGCAAATCTTTCTTTAATTAGTCCATATCTACTCATGATACTTCCATTATTTTTAGGAATTTGGAAATTCAGCTGATGTTGACAGCAAGGTACGGACAAAATAATTTTACTGCCCATGTTAACCGCATGGTACATGGCTAAATCCGTGGCTATATCGCAGGCATGAAGTGTAATAACCATATCTATCGGTTCTGTTGGCTTATAATTTGCAATGTCACCGGCAATAAAATACAAATTTTCATATCCGTACTTTTTAGCTATACTATTGCATTTTTCAATTACCTCAGTTTTAAGATCCATACCTGTAATATGAGTTTCTATTTTAAGAATTTCTGTAAGATAATAATAAACTATAAATGTAAGATAGCTTTTTCCGCAACCAAAATCTACTATATTTATTTTTTTGAATTTTTTCTTTTTTACGCAGTCATCAATAAATTCAATAAATCTATTAATCTGTTTATATTTATCATACATTGATTTGACTACCTTGCCTTCTTGAGTGAAAATACCCAAATCCACCAGTGGAGGAATATTTTCGCCCTCTTTAAGAAGGTATTCTTTTTCTCTGTTGTGACTTAAAACTTCTGATGCTTCTTCGGTTTTCTTCTTTGTAGTAAGAATTTTACCTTTTTTGCTGATTTTAATGCTATGTTTGTAACCATCGGAAACGAACTCGAACTGTTTAAAATCATCAAAAAGCTTTTCTATCTCTGCACATATTTCATCTGCGGAAACATTTTTATGAAAAGCTTGTTTTTCTGTAAAGCTTTCAATCTGATATATTTTCTCGCCTTTTAAATTTATTAAATTTATTTTGCATTTTTTATATTTTTGTGTTTTGGATGATGGACAAGAAAAAATGCCTTTTGATGCTTTAAGCTGTCCGAAATCCTCTATTAATTCGGATATTATTTCCATATTGTTCTCCTTATATTTGTTATACATATTATTATAACGCAATGATTATTTAAAGACAATAACTTTGGATAAATAATATTTTATTTGTAATATGGCATAAATTATGCTATAATTTATGTCAATTTAGTATATTATCAATCGTGGTTATACTTATTTAAATAATTACTATATATTTAATTTTAAAATGAAAAGAGGCTTTATATGAAAACCCTTTATGTGTCAGATCTTGATGGAACACTCCTTAATAGCGATAAAAAAGTTTCAGAACACTCTGTTACAGTCATTAATGAAGCTGTTAAAAACGGGGCTTTATTTACTGTTGCAACTGCAAGAAGCTTTGTTTCTGCTTTAGATCTTACAAATAATTTAGATATAAATGCTCCCATGGTTCTTATGAACGGAGTTTTTATTTATGATAAAAAAGATAATAAATTTTTAAAATACGAATCTATAAGCAAAGAAAACATCTCTCGAATAATAAAATTCCTTAAATCCAAGGGAGAAACCGCCAGAATGTTTGCTTTTGACGGCGAAAAAATGATAGTTTATGTTCCGCAAGATTACAAAACAAGCTATTCTGAAGACCAAGAAAGTAAATACAGACAAAATATCTTTGTAGATAACCTTGAAGACTATGCTTATAAAGATCCTATCGTCAGCTTTGTTCTCATTGATACTTATGAAAAACTAGAGCCTATTTATAATGGTATAATGTCCGATAATAACTTTTACTGCTGTTTTTATAATGATATTTATCATCCTGAGGTTTATTGGCTGGAAATCTATGATAGCAATGTAAGTAAAGCAAAAGCTGTTGACTACGTAAAAAAATATATAGGTGCTGATAGTCTTACTGCTTTTGGTGATCAAATAAATGATATTGAAATGCTTCGACATGCGGATAACGCTATTTGTGTAGCAAATGCGGCTAATATAGTTAAAAAAGAAGCTGATATTGTTTTGGAACTTTCTAATAATGAAGATGCCGTTGCTGATTACATCGGAAAAATTTTCGGGGGAAAATAAAATGGACGAAGAACTTTTTCATGTGCTAAATTCCAAGGAAGAACGTTGGCAAAAAAGATTGGAAATAAGCCAAAAAGAACGAAAAACTTTGATTTCCATCACACTTTGTCTTCCTTTAAAATATCGCACTGATCAAAAATATAAAGAACTATTTTTGGAATTTTGCAATATCTACACAAAATACTGTGAAGAAAATGGTGTTAAACTAAAAAACGCCCAAGGACTTGATGGCTTTGACGGCCCCTGTATATTCTATCTTTCAGATTCCAATGCAATTGAGGTCAAAAAGATTTCTTCCAAATTTGAAGAATCTGAAAAGCCCTTCAGAATTATGGATATAGACATAATGGACGAAAATCAAAATCCGATTGGCAGAGAAGAAATAGGACTTCCTCCTAGAAAATGCTTTATCTGCAATAATTCATCAGCAGCTTGCGTAAAAGCAAAAACTCATTCAAAATCAGATTTAGAAAAAAAAATTAAAGAATATTTTTTAGAAGGAAAAGAAATTATAAAAAATGTCAATATTTTTTCAAAAAAGTATTGACAATAATTTGATGCTGTGATATAATAACAATCGTCGTCAGGAAGACGATAAAAAATAATTGCAAAAGTCTTGACAAAGTCAAAACGATGTGTTATTATTAATAAGCATTCGCCGGTGTAGCTCAGTTGGTAGAGCAGCTGATTTGTAATCAGCAGGTCAGGGGTTCGAGTCCGTTCACCGGCTCCATTAAAACAGGATCGAAAATCCTGTTTTACAATTTAATATGGGGAAGATTTCCCGAGCGGCCAAAGGGGGCAGACTGTAAATCTGTTGCTTTCCAGCTACGATGGTTCGAATCCATCATCTTCCACCAAAAAAAGAAAAGCATTGATATTGATCGATGCTTTTCTTTTTACCTTCATTATCTTCCCTTGACTTTTAAAAATTTTTATGATATTCTAATATTTGTACAAATTTTCGAGATGTGGCTCAGTTTGGTAGAGCGCTACGTTCGGGACGTAGAAGTCGTGGGTTCGAATCCCGTCATCTCGACCATAAAAAAGAGTGAAAATTCATTTAGAATTTTCACTCTTTTTCTTTTAATTTATATCCGCTATATCTATACCTTGATAATAATGCTTCAAAATTTCTTCATAGCTTGCACCTTGCCTTGCCATATAGTCAGCACCATATTGGCTCAGTCCAACTCCATGACCATATCCCCGAACAGTAAACAAAAACTTTTCATTTTCATATTTTATATCAAAATCACTGGATCTTAAATAAAACAAATTTCTTATTTCTTTACCTTTTAACACTTTATCTCCCACATTTACTTCTAGTACATACCCTGCGTTAGAACGTTTTTCGTTTTTAAACCAGTTTTCCGCATCATTGCTAAATATTATATCGGGATAAGCTCCGTTTAAAATTTCTTTTACCTGATTTTCGGTAAATTCCACATTGCTCTCATAATTAGGTGAAAGTATATCACCCTTGCTTTCAACTGAAACCAAGTAGCTTTCCCCATATTCCCATACATTTTCTGCATTTTCTGTAAATCCATTAGATGCTGAATGATAAACCGCTGCAATCGGTTTATTTTCACTTATGATTATTTTATTTTGAACTTCTTTACAAGCTTTTTCAATTTTTGAATAGTAAATATCATATTTATATCCATACATTTCTTTCATTTTTTCATTCGTAACAAATCCCTTTTTATTAGACGGATCAGCAGAAAAATCACCTCCCCAAAGATTTTTATCTGGATTTTTCATGTGGTCGTTTTTTTGTTTAACAGCTAAAGTATGGCATGCTACTGCCTGTGCCTTTAAAGCTTCTTCATGAAATAAAGGTGGCATTTCTGAAGCAACTGCTCCGATAATATAGTCAATAGCACTCACGTTTATTATCTTTTTTTCAGTAATATCGTAAATATTAAAGCTTTCACATTTATATTCCGGTGTATAAATGCTTATAGCCTGCTCAACTTTTTGTTTTTCTTCGTTTTCTTCTGACGAAATTTCTTCTTTTATTTCCGTTTTGTCTTTATTTCCTGTTTTTTCTATTATTTCTTCAATATAATTTTTGTTGCGTGAATAAGCGCTTAGAGGTATAATAAATATTATAATCATGAAAATCAGAATTTTATGTAAGTATCCTTTCATTTTTACACCTTCCATTTTATTATTTGGAATATTTATATCATATTTTTAAATAAAATATTGTCATTACATAAAAAACTTCTAGATCTTCTATTATTATATAAAATCATTATAAATTAAAATTAAAAGGAGAAAAAATGATTGTCAAAAAAATTATATCTCTTCTTATAACATTTTTTATTGTTTTTCTATTATTTTCTAAACAAGCCATGGCTTCAAATCAGTTAAATCTTATTTCAGATACCGCAGTTTTAATGGACGCAAAAACAGGTCAAATATTATACGAAAAGCAAATGGATAAGGTAAAATATCCTGCCAGTATTACAAAAATTGTATCTGTGTACCTTTCTTTTTTAGGTACCAACCCCAATGACAAAATAACAGTTTGTAAAGATGACTATCTTAGCGATTTATCTGTTACCCATGTAGCTCTTTTAGACGGAGAAGTAGTCACCCTGAGGGATATGCAAAATGCTGCAATATTAATGTCAGCAAATGATGCATGTAACGTCATTGCAAGGCATGTCGGCGGTGATTACGATACATTTATCGAACGAATGAACAAGTTTGCTTCTGATGTGGGATGTACTTCAACTAATTTTACAAATCCACATGGTTTGCCGGACCCAAATCACTATACAACAGCTCATGATATGGCAATGATGACCAGGGAAGCAATAAAAAGCAAAGAATTTATGGAACTTCTAGGTACAAATTCTTATAACATGCCCGCCACAAATAAACAGCCTGAAAGACCTTTTTCTACTCGTGATGCTATGCTCAAGCACTACGAAAAATATTATTATCCATATGCTATAGGTGGTAAATTGGGATGGACAGAAGAAGCACATCATACCAAAGTAACAGTGGCAGAAAAAGACGGACGCACTTTAATTGCTGTTGTAATGGACAGTACTCATCCAGAAAGTAAATATAAGGACACTATTAAGCTTTTGGACTACGGTTTTAATGAATTCGGAGGTTATAATATCCTTCCTCAAACTGTTCAAAGCAAGGAAATACAAGTAAAAGATGGCGCAAATCCCGTAGGTCATCTGGAACTTTTTTTATCATCTCCTGAAAAAGTATATCTTCAAAAAAGCATAAATGTAAATGATATATCCTATGAATTTCCAAATATAGAATCTATAGAACAGGCAGATATTGACAAAGAAAAATTTTATCTGGAAGTTAAACTTCCTGATTATGCTTCCGATGTTATGTACAGCACAACAATAACACTTAAACTAGATACAAAATTTGTACCTAATCTTTCTAAAGTAACTATTCCTCCAAAAAAAGATCAGCTTATCTGGTTAAGCAAGGAAATTGGGGAAATTATCGGCATTTCTTTTGGTATAACTATGTCATCTGTCCTATTTATTCTGCTTATAATATTGATAAGAAAATATATTATAATTTACAGAAGAAAAAAGCATAAGAGAATGCTTGCCATAAAGCGTAAAAAACAGCTTGAAGCTATGAGAATTATTGAAAGGCAAAAATCGCCTTACAGAATGACCGCAACATACAATATGCGTTCAAATACAAATCAAAATATTTCAAATAATCAATATAACACTAAGCCAAAAGTTAATAATACAATTGGAACTAATAAAAAAAGGCCAAGACATTAAAAAAAATCCCGCAGATTTTATCTGCGGGATTTTTATTTTAATTAATATTTATTACTTTGTGAAGTTATCGAAATAACCCTGTACCAAAATAACAGGTGTACCCTTGTCTCCACTTCCTGATGTAAGGTCGCAGAGAGAACCGATAAGGTCTGTAAGTCTTCTTGGTGTTGTACCGAGAGAAGCATTCTTTCCCTTAAGGTCGGAATCCTTATTCTTAATATAATTTGCAATAGCATTCTTAAGTTCGTCACCGCTGAGATCTGCAAAATCATTATCAGCAAGGTACTTGAGCTTAACTTCGTTAGGTGTTCCTATCAAACCATCCGTATATCCAGGTGATACAACAGGGTCTGCAAGCTCCCAAATCTTTCCTACAGGATCCTTGAATGCGCCGTCTCCGTAAACCATAACTTCAATATTCTTTCCTGTCTTTTCAAGGAAGCTTTCATGAACTTCATGTACGAATTCTTCACAGTGAATAGGGAAGAGCTTGATTGTATCTTCAGTTGCTTTATTAGAACCCAGAAGACCGTATTCTGCATTGTAACCGCTTCCGTTAACAGGCTTTGTAAGGATATCTGTTAGTCCATAAAGCCTTTCAGCTCCAGCTGCCTTCAGAAGCTTCTTTGTTCTTTCTCTAGTATGAATATCACAGTAAAGAACGTTCTTTGTGTATTGAAGAATTACTCTTGGATCATTTGCAAAAATAATTTCAAGTTCTGTACCAAAGCTTGTGATAAGATCTCTATAGTAAGCTACATAGTCAACACCTGTAAATGGGTGAAGATTTTCGCCGAATTTTTCTCTGTATTGACTTTCTGTAAGAACATCGCTCCATGGATTAACTCCTGCTTCATCCAATTGATCCAAAGTAACAAGATGATTTCCTACTTCATCAGAAGGGTAGCTGAGCATAAGAACAATTTTCTTAAGACCTTTTGCAATACCCTTAAGACATACAGAAAAACGATTTCTGCTGAGTATAGGCAAAATAACGCCTACTGTATCATCTCCGAATTTATCCTTTACATCAGCTGCTATTTGGTCAACGCTGGCATAGTTGCCCTGGCTTCTACCCAAAACTGCTTCGGTAACACCTACAACATCTCTGTCATTAAGTTCAAATCCATCGCTTTCAGCAGCTGCCAAAACGCTGTCAACAACAATCTTTGCAAGGTCGTCTCCCTGACGAATAATAGGGGTTCTTATTCCTCTTGATACGGTTCCAACTAATCTTGCCATATTAAAATACTCCTTTAAAATTATATTATCAAATAAGTTTTTTCTTATATTATGATATTATACTGTATCCTATACGATTTAGCTAATACCTTTTCCGAATGTTATTATACAACAAAATTTATCATAAATAAAATATATATTTATGATATAAGATATAAGTATTACTTATATTATAAATATTACCTTTTATTTTTATTTCTAAAATGGAATAAAAGCAAGAAAAATTAATACTTTTGTGTTAGTATATATTAAAACAAATCTTAAAAGTTAAAAGAAAGGAAATTTTGCATGAAAAATATATTTAAAAAATCTTTTTCACTGATTATTGCTTTGGAAATGACATTTTCAATGGCTTTAAGTTCTTTTGCTTATGTTAAGAACGACAAAGCCGAAATTACAAATACAGGAATCTCTCTTAAAATTCCTCAAACCTTAAATATTACAAGCCCAGACAAAGATATAACTACATCTGACTCTTCCTATACTGTTTATGGTACTTCAAATCCAGATTTACCATTATATTTAAACGATGAAGAAATAACAGATCGTGGCGTTCAAGGAAGTTTTGCCGTTAAATTAAATCTTGCTGACGGAAAAAATCGTGTAAAATTTTCTCAAGGCTCAAAATCTAAAACTGTTTATATAACAAAAACTCAGATTTCACCTTATACTGCAACTAATATTACCAACTCATATCCTACAGTAACTCAAATTGTTCCATCAGGCGATGAAATAACTTTAAAATGCACAGCTCCTGCCGGAAGCAGAGTTTATGCTAATTTCATGGGAAAAACTTATGAACTTGAACAAAATGTCAGCTCTGCTTCAAAGGGTATTGCAGCTGTATTTTCACTGAAAATTACCGTACCAAATGTAAATAAAGCTGATAATTACGGTAATATTACCTACACACTTTTAAATAACGGAAATAAATCCTCATATCAATCTCAAGGCGAACTCTTTGTTTCCCCTAAAAACAAAGATATTTTGGTACAAAGCACACAGGTAGCCGCTGCTGTATATGAGGGCAACAATACTAATACAAATATCAAAACTGTTTTAAGCCACAGTACCATTGATAAAGTAGTTAACCAAAATGAAAATATGTATGAGCTTTCCATGGGGGGCTGGATCCCCAAAAGCTTGGTTAAACCTATTATTGGTAATTATTCTCATATTAATTACGTAAAATCTTTAAGACGTGATTATAACGATTTAGGTGAAAGCTATATTTTAAAAGGAAACAGCTATCCTCCTTTTATAGCTGATAACACAAGTGATTATCTCAGAATAACTCTTTTTAATACAAAAAACGTTAATGGATTTTCAGCCGATGAAAGTACGATATTTTCTTCTATAGATACCGTTGAATCAAATGGCAATACTATAATTACTTTTCATAAGAAAAATTCCAAATCTCTTTGGGGTTACGGAATTGAATACAATCAAGGAGAAACCGTAATATACTGCCGTAAACCTCCTGTTGTTTCAGGCAATGAGGATTTTCCTTTGGAAGGTTTGGTAGTTGCAATTGATCCGGGACATGGCGGCACTGATCCCGGTGCTTTAGGTGTAGCAAGACTTACCGGTCCTACTGAAAAGGATTTGACTTTAGCCACTTCTATTGCAGTTAAAAATCGTTTAGAAAGCCTCGGTGCTGTAGTTGTTATGGCAAGAGAAGATGACGAAAAAGTAAATTTTAACCACCGTATGAATACTGCCATTAAGCAAAGAGCTGATTTCTTTATTTCAATACATTATAACAGCTCATTAAATCCTACAGCAGAGGGATATGAAGTTTATTTTTATAATGATGAATCAAAGGCTTTTGCAAAAAATATAGAAAATGCGTTGGTAAACAATACCAACCGAAAAAACAGAGGTATTATAAAAACCCCATTCAGAGTAGTTTTGGACACATATTGTCCTTCTGTTTTAACAGAAGTTGAATTTATAAGCAGTCCTAAAGGATATGATAATTCCTGCTCTAATCAAAATATCTACGAAGTTGCAAATGCTATGGCGGATGCTATAATTAATTCTCTTTAAAAAAATTAAAGGAACGATAAAATATTTATCGTTCCTTTTTTCTATGCTTTTTCTATTTTCATAACCGATATAGTAATATCATCAAGGTATTTACCACATTTTCGTTTTAAAACTGTATTATAAATACCTTCTGCAATTTCTTTGGGATTTTTATCTTTAAGAGATTCTATCTCAGATAAAATCCATTGATCCCCACTCTCTGTTGCTCCATCCGTAAGATTTATTACCATATCTCCCGCATTTAAATTAAATGAAAATTCCTGTGGTTTAATATTTTTGAGTATTCCTAACGGTAAAGTCCATGAGGATACCATCTGTGCTTTTCCATCTTTTAAAATATATGTTGGTGCTGATGCTGATTTATAAAGCTTGGTTAATCCTGTATATAAATCAAAAGATGTTATATCAACTGTAGCCATACATTCTCCTGCAGTTTTGCACATAAGTGAAGAATTTATAACCTTTATGGAATTTTCGGGATCTCCTCCTCTTAAAATAAGATCCCTAAGCATATCAATCGTCATTGTGGATTCTACAGCCGCTTCTTTTCCTGTTCCCATACCGTCTGAAAGCAAAACATAGGCTTTCTTTTCACAATTTTCAATCTGTTTAAGCGAATCTCCACAAAATTCTTCTCTATCACCGTTTTTTTGTACAAAACCAAATTCCACTTTCAGTTTGGCAACTTCCTCGTATGTAAGCTTTGAAAAATTTTCATTTTTTAAAATCTTAGGACTGCATAAATTCCTTTCACAAATATCTGATAAATCACATATTCTCTCTTCACTTGCTGCAAATGCTGTTTTATAAGACGGAATCTCAATTTGTAAAGTTAATATATTGTTTTTATCATAAAAACAAAAACAACTTTTAATTTGTATCTTTTTATGAGAAAAATAATCATAAATTCTGTTTTGTAAATTTAGATCTGAACTGTAGATATTATCCATATTTTCAGAAAGTGCCTTAATCATACCTGAAATTCCATCCAATTGTTCAGTGACCACACTTCTTAAAGCTTCCATCTGTCTACGATTTTTCTTGGCTGTTAAATAAATCTTGTATCCGTCTTCAACAGCTTCAGATATATCCATATAAGAATTGCAAGTTTCCTTAAAATATTCAGGATAATCTGATGGAAACAGTTCTTTTCCTAACTTTAATCTTGCAATTAATTTATCTATAACACATATTGTTATATTGTAATTTTTCTGCCAGCAAACTATATTATTAGGACAGTAACGGCAAAGTTTTTCACAGACATTTTGATACACTGTTTCGTAGCTATCCGAATAATGCTTATATCTGACAGCGGAAACTGTATTTGTAGTTTTCCTTATTTCCATTAAAGCATCACTTAAAAGGCTGAGTTTGTCCTTTATCAATAGGCAAATATATTTAACCTGATTTTTTTCTTCACTTAGATTATACCCTCCTATACAATCAAAAATCAAATCGGACGGTAAAAACATAAAAACTGCTACGCCAACTAAAGTTCCAATTAAATATGAAATATTTAAGCTCCTCTCAGAAAAAAGCAGTGCTGTGGACACTAATACATATCCGGCTGAAACTGCACATCTGCCAAATCTACCGAAAACACCGGATAATAAACCAGCTATAGGAAATAAAACAGGCAGTATAGATTTTTTACCCTTTAATATCACCCAAGCTGTTGCAATTGAAACACCTGCTATACAGGAATAATTTTCGCCTTTCGCAATAGCAAAAGAGCAGATAAGAAATGCTGATAGCAGCATTCCTATATTTATATTAAATATATTTATTCTAAAAAAAGCTGTTATTAAAACTGATATAAATATCATTGCAGAAATATTATCTTTTTTGCCGCTGCAAACAGGTGTTTTCTCAAAGGATTTTTTAGCATAAGAAAAGAAAAAAGATGACATTCCCGCCAAAAGAGTTTCTACTGTAGCATTTATAAAAAAATAGACATCTGTTTCTGTTAAAAAAGCCATAATTATCCATGGTAATAATACAGAAAACATTGTAATAAATGGGATAAACTTAAGATTTTCTTTTTTAGAAAAAAATAAAAATCTAATTATACTTCCAATTAAAACCGATGCAATATACTTCATCAAAAGATATGATCCTGTCAAATTCCAATATCCCAAACAGCTTATAACAGCTCCCACCGTAATATCCTTTAAATCAAAATTTAGAAGATAGGCTATACCAAGTGGATTAATCTCTCCTGCTACGGAAAGTCCCGATAAA
>SAMEA104404097__coassemble_625_pt1 | contig 33973 bp, 29 predicted proteins | sample SAMEA104404097__metabat2_high_PE_069 | metagenome-assembled genome bin SAMEA104404097 (sample SAMEA104404097) | Balaenoptera acutorostrata
CCCTTAAATGGAACTCTTCCTTCAACTCCTTCTGGAACTAGCTTTCTGTTATCCTTATCTTCTTGGAAGTATCTATCTTTACTGCCCTTAGCCATAGCACCCAAGCTTCCCATACCTCTGTAAACCTTGAAGCTTCTGCCTTGGTATATTTCTCTTTCACCTGGAGATTCTTCACAGCCTGCAAGGAGAGAACCGAGCATTACAAGATTAGCACCTGCAGCGAGAGCCTTAACAACATCTCCGGAATATTTAATACCACCGTCTGCTATAATCGGAATATTGTATTTAGCTGCAACTCTTGCTGCATCGTAAACTGCTGTAATTTGTGGAACACCAATACCTGCTACTACACGAGTTGTGCAAATAGAACCAGGACCGATACCAACTTTTACGCAGTCTGCACCTGCTTTAATAAGATCTTCTGTTGCTTCTGCTGTTGCTACGTTACCTGCAATAAGAGCAATATCAGGATATTTTTCCTTAATCATCCTTACGCTGTTTATAATTCCTGCACTATGTCCATGAGCAGAGTCAAGAACCAATGCGTCAACCTGTGCTTCAACCAAAGCTGAAACTCTATCCATAAGATCATGTGTTACACCTACTGCTGCTGCACAAAGAAGTCTTCCGCTCTTATCTCTTGCAGAATTAGGATACTTAACTGCTTTTTCAATATCCTTTATTGTAATAAGGCCCTTGAGCTTGCCTTCTTCATCAACTATAGGAAGCTTTTCAATCTTATGAGCCATAAGAATCTTTTGAGCTTCTTGTAAAGTTGTTCCTACAGGAGCTGTAATCAAGTGTTCTTTAGTCATTACTTCCTTGATCTTGATATCAAATTTTTCAAGGAACTTCATATCTCTGTTAGTGATAATACCAACCAATTTTCCGTTTTCACAAACAGGTACACCTGAGATCTTGTATTTATTCATAAGTTCTTCAGCATCATACACATAATGTTCAGGAGAAAGGAAAAAAGGATTTACAATAACGCCGTTTTCACTACGTTTTACCTTATCTACTTCGTCAGCCTGTTCTTCAATAGACATATTCTTGTGAATTACACCTATACCGCCTTCTCTTGCAACAGCAATTGCCATAGGAGCTGTTGTAACTGTATCCATAGCGGCTGTAATAATAGGAGTATTAAGCTTAATATCCCTTGCAAGTGTGGTTGAAAAGTCTACATCTTTAGGCAAAATATCTGATTTTGCCGGAATAAGAAGAACATCGTCAAAGGTAAGTCCTTCTTTTACAAATTTGTCATTATTATCTAAACTAAGCATTTTTAAAATCCTCCTTATTTATTTTGTTTTTTTTATTCTATCACTAATCTGTTTATAATTCAATATTATATCATTATTTTAATTTATAATTACTAGGATGTCAAATTTATGTAATAATAACAAAATCACATGTCTTTAATTATCAAGACATGTGATTTATTTACATAAAATTTATTTATTAATATAAGTATAACTTATATTAATAAATATATAATTTTTTATAGCTTTAGTCTTTAAACGTAATCATAGCTTCAAAACACTTGACTTCGCCCTTTTTACCGCCAACATAAAAGGTATTATCGGCTACCCTGTCAGTTTTAATTTCTATTTTTTCTCCAAGACATGCTTCATTTTGATAATGAATCATCAAATTCTTTATTTCTTTGCCGGCTGTAAATTCAACTGGAAGAAAATCCATTATTACATCGCCGTAAACACAGTTATTCATATGTTTATTGACGTCTATATCAGAATATCTTACTTCTTTAAAACCTACTGACTTTGCTCTTTCTGCTGTTTTTATTCTTGTCTCCAATATTTTAGAACCTGTGGTTGAACTTTCGTCTACAGGAAGATTAAATTTAAATGCAGCAGGACGAAGAATTTTTCTCTCTCTGGGATTTATTATAACCCATGCTGTTTGACATTCTGCAATAAGTTCTCCATTTGAATTAAACATAGCTGTGTAACGGAGAAAAGAACATTTTTGTGTCTTTTGTGGTGTAGTTCTCAAAAGATATTTATCGCCACATTCAGGCATTTTGTAAATATTAATTCCAATTTTTGATAATACAAATACCACACCTGTTGCATACATTTTAGCGTAAGTTATCCCTAAGCTGTTTAATTGATCGCTTCCTATTTTTTGAACAACCTTCATAAAAGAGGACAATTTCATTTTATTGTTTACATCACATTCATATTCTTTAACATAGCTGTCTGAAAAGTAGGTAACATCTTTATTCATAATATCTCTCCTTTAATATAGTGGTAAAAACAGGAACACGCGAATGCGTATCCCTGAATTTATTTACTTATTTTATTTCATCTACATCCATATACGATCTTAAAACTTCAGGCACTGTTACAGATCCATCTCCATTTTGATAGTTTTCCAGAATAGCTGCAACTGTTCTTCCTATTGCAAGTCCTGAACCATTTAAAGTATGAACAAACTCTGCTTTTTCTCCCTGAGCATTTTTAAATTTAATTCCGGCACGTCTAGCTTGATAATCTTCAAAATTACTGCAACTTGAAATTTCTACATATTTTCCGTAAGATGGCATCCAAACTTCTATATCGTAAGTTTTAGCACTGGAAAATCCCAAATCTCCTCCGCAAAGTGTAACTACTCTGTAAGGCAATCCCAATTTTTGAAGTAAATATTCTGCATCTGCTGTGAGCTTTTCCAATTCTTCATAGGAATTTTCAGGTTTAACAATCTTAACCAGTTCAACCTTGTTAAATTGATGCTGCCTAATAATTCCCCTTGTATCTCTACCGGCACTTCCTGCCTCTGATCTAAAGCATGCAGAATATGCACAGAATTTCTGTGGGAGCGTGTTACCATCAAGAATTTCTCCTCTGTAATAATTGGTTACAGGTACCTCCGCAGTTGGAATCATGTAGTAATCTGTGTTCTCTATCTTGAACATATCATTTTCAAATTTAGGAAGCTGTCCTGTTCCAAGAAGGGAGTCTTTATTGACCATAAAAGGCGGTAACATCTCAGTGTATCCTCTGCTTGTATGAGTATCTAAAAAGAAATTTATAATACTTCTTTCAAGTCTAGCTCCCAAACCCTTATAAAAAGTAAATCTATTGCCTGTTACTTTTACACCTCTTTCAAAGTCCAAAATACCGAGGTTTGTTCCTATATCCCAATGTGCCTTAGGGGTATAAGGAAATTCCTTGGGAATTCCTATTTTTCTTAATTCTATATTAGCTGTATCGTCATTTCCTTCCGGGACACTGATATGAGGAATATTAGGTATTTTCAAAAGTATATCTTTTTGTTTTTCTTCAAGTATGTTTATCTCTTTATCAAGTTCTGAAACTTCTTTAGAAATATTTTTAAGATTTTGCATAAGTTCGGAGGTGTCTTTTCCTGCTTTTTTAAGGCTAGGTATGCTTTTGCTGGCTTTATTAAGTTCGGCTTTAAGATCATCTGTTTTGGTATTTAATGCACGGCGCTGTTTATCAATATCAATAACCATATCAACCTGGGAATCCATATTTTTATTTCTTTTTCTTACAGCTGCTTTAACCTTTTCCGGTTCCGCTCTTACCAATTTTATATCTAACATTTTATTCCTCCGATTACTTATTATTACTTATTTTATCAGTGAGTATTTTTGCTATATTTTCTATATCTTCTCGGGATGAAAAGCTTATTTCTATAATACCCTTATCTTTCTTCTGTTTAATTCTAACCTTTTGGGCAAGTGTATTTTCTAATGATATTTGAAATTCCCTGTAGAAACTTTCTCCCCATTCGTCATTAACAGGCTTTATTTTTACAACGGGTTCATTATTTTGTGCTAATTTCTCTACTTCACGAACGGATATCCCGTTCTTTTCTATTTTTTCCGCAATTTCTTTTATCTTTTTATCATCATCAAATGCTAGCAAAGCTTTAGCATGTCCAGCAGAAATTTTTCTTTCTTCCACTGATTTCAGTACACTTTCCGGTAATTTAAGTACTCTTATGGCATTCGCAACTGCTGAACGTGATTTTCCTACTTTTTTTGCAATTTCATCCTGAGTATATCCGTGTTCCTTTGCCAATGCTTTATATCCGCAAGCTTCCTCAACAATATTAAGATTTTCTCTTTGCAAATTTTCTATAAGTGCAAGTTCAACGGCTTCACTTTCGTTCAAATCTTTTACCAAAGCAGGCACTTCTTTAAGTCCTGCCATTCTTGAAGCACGCCACCTTCTTTCTCCTGCAACAATTTCATATCTATTACTGTCAATTTTTCTTAATATAAGTGGTTGTAATATACCGTGTTCTTTAATAGAATCTGCCAACTCTGCCAAAGGAATTTCTTCAAAATGTTTTCTTGGCTGATTGGCATTGGGTTCAATCTCCGACACGGATATCATTGAAACTGTATTTTCATTGTCTGTATTTTCATCAAATATGGCATCTAATCCTCTTCCGAGTCCGCCTTTTCTGTTTGCCAAAACCTATCGCCTCATTTCGTTTTATTATTTTTTATAAATTCATTTGCTAAGCTTGCATAAGCTTTTGCACCTCTTGAATTTTTATCATAATACATAACCGGCATTCCGTAGCTCGGAGCCTCGGAAAGTCTGACATTTCTAGGTATTGTAGTTGCAAATACTTTATTAGGAAAATGTTTTTTTACTTCTTCTGCAACTTGCATTGTAAGGTTGAGTCTGCCATCATACATTGTACAAAGGACACCCTCAATTTCTATATCTGCATTATAAAGTCTCTTTACTGTTTTTATAGTAGAAACCAGTTGAGAAAGTCCTTCCAAAGCATAATACTCACATTGTATAGGAATGATAACACTATCCCCTGCAGTTAATGCATTGATTGTTACAAGTCCCAGTGATGGAGGGCAATCAATAAAAATAAAGTCATAGTTATCTTTGACTCTTAAAAGAGCTGATTTTAAAATATTGAATTTATCTTCTTTATCAAGCATTTCAATTTCTGCCCCGGCAACATCCATTCCTGAAGGAATTATATCTACGTTTTTGTATTTGGTCTTTATAATTACTTCTTCCGCTTTCGCATCGTTAACAAGTATATCGTATACTGTTTTTCCCAATGACCTTTTTGATATCCCATATCCGCTGGTAGTATTACCCTGTGGATCCATATCTACTAAAAGAACTTTTTTCTTTTTATCTCCTACAGCAGCAGATAGATTAACCGCTGTTGTAGTTTTACCCACACCGCCTTTTTGGTTGGCTACTGCAATAATTTTACTCATATTTGCCTCTTTTTTATCAATTATCTTTTAAATACTGTGTAATCTTTATATTGTATATTATATCATATTCTCAAGGTATTTCAATCATAATAGATTTTTTAAGACTTTAAGTAATATTTGTTTACTAAATGTTCCACGTGTAACATTTATTTTTTTGCATGTTTTGATATTTTTATATTGTAGTTTATGTATTCATCATCTTCTGTTTTTTCTGATTTAATAAAAAAACCCGCACTTTTCATAAATTGCATGGCTTTATCAACAGTACTTGAAAAAATTCTCACATCATTTGCAAAAACTGACGTCGAACCTCGGTTTTTTTTAAATCTTGATTTTATATATTTTTCACTTTGTTCTACATTGAGATTATATTTTATAATATGCTTTACCGCCGATAGGCGGTTTTTTTCATCAGGTATTTTTAACACTGCTCTGGCGTGCCTTTCTGTCAGCTTGCCCACCAATATAAGTTCTTCACATTCATCACTTAATTTTAAAAGGCGGAGCTTATTTGCCACAGCCCCTTGTGTTTTACCAAGCATATCTCCCAGTTCCTGCTGATTGATATTTTTTAGCTTCATTATATTTTCCATCGCTTGTGCTTCTTCAAAAAAATTTAAGTTTTTTCGTTGTATATTTTCAATCAAAGCCAACACCGCAGATTGTTCTTCTGAAATTTTCTCCACAATAGCCGGAATATATTTGTATCCTAACTCTAAACAAGCTCGGGACCTTCTTTCTCCTGCTATAATTTCATAACATTTTTCATTTATTTTTCTCACTGTTACAGGCTGTAAAAGCCCATTTTCTTCAATACTGTTCATTAATCCGTGAAGTTCTTCATAATTTATAATTTTTCTTGGCTGATTGGGGTTTACACAAATATATTCAAGAGGTATGGCTACCACATTATTTATTATTTTTTCTTCCGTCATTTCCGTACCTCCTTATAAAAAATGCTAATATAACTTTTCGTTGAAGTTATATTAGCATATTTTTACTTTTATTACCAATAAAACATATCGCAAATAATTACAATATTTCTTATCTCTTTTGTATATTATAATTTTTCTTTAGCTATTTTTGCGGAAGTCCTTGGGTATTTAGTCATTGTTGTCGATATTTTTTTAATAATTATAATTGTTCTTCTGCTTCCGTCGGGAAGTTCATATGTGACGATTTTTTCTATTTCTCCGCCAAGTTTTTTTATAGCGGATTTTGCTTCATTTATTTCATTTTCGCAGTCTGGACCTTTCAGTGCAACAAAATATCCTCCTACTTTTACAAAAGGAATACAGTACTCTGACAAAGAAGACAGATTTGCCACAGCCCTTGCGGTAGCAATATCAAATTTTTCTCGATAATTTTTATTTCTGCCACATTCTTCTGCTCTTCCGTGTACATATTCAACATTTTCAAGATTAACTCCCTGGCCAACTTCTTTAAGAAAGTTAATTCTTTTATTAAGACTATCTAAAAGCGTAAGTTCAATATCTTTTCTAAAAATTCTGCATGGAATTGATGGAAAACCTGCCCCTGTTCCCACATCAATCATTTTGGCATTTTCCTTTATATCAAAATACTTAATAAGCATTAATGAATCATAAAAATGCTTTATTGCTATTCCATCATCATCTGTTATAGCTGTAAGATTTATTTTTTCATTCCATTCTGTAAGTAAATCGCTATATACTTCAAGATTTTTAAGCTTTTCTTCATCATAAAATATGCTTGAATTATCCAATTCTTTTGCAAGGAGTTCTTTATTGTAACTCATTTTTATTTCCCCCATGTCCTGATTTTTGCTCAAGCCATATAACCAAAACTGATATATCAGCAGGGCTTACTCCGCTTATTCTTGAAGCCTGTCCCAAATTTTCCGGTTTAATTTTATTAAGCTTTTCCTGTGCTTCAAGACGCAAGCCTTTTATTTCTTTGTAATCCTGGTTTTTATTGAGTTTTTTATATTCCAAACGATGCATCTGCTCTACTTGAGCATATTGTTTTTGAATATATCCTTCATATTTAATTTCTGTTTCAACCTGCTCGTAAACATCTCTTGATATATCCGGTCTTTTCTTATCAAATGGTGCCAAATCCACATAATTTATCTGTGGCCTTTTTATAAGCTCCACCATTTTTATATTGTTATTTATTGAAGATGTTCCACGTGAAACAAGAAAATCATTTAATTCTTCTGAAACAGGAATTACGGTTTTCTTTACTCTTTCAATTTCATCCTCTATTTTCTTTTCTTTTTCTAGAAAATTTTCCCATCTTTCATCGCTTATAAGACCAATTTCTCTGCCTAAAGGTGTTAATCTCTTATCTGCATTATCCTGACGCAAAATCAGTCTGTATTCAGATCTGGAAGTCATCATTCTGTAAGGATCCGTGCAACCCTTTATGATAATATCGTCTATCAGTGTTCCTATGTAGGAGGTTGATCTATCCAAAGTAAATTCGCTTTGACCTTTTATTTTTCTTGCAGCATTTATACCTGCTATAAGTCCCTGAGCAGCAGCTTCTTCATATCCGGAGGTTCCATTAAATTGTCCTGCCCCGTAAAGGTTTGGTATTTCTTTAAATTCCAAAGTAGGTCTCAAAGTTGTTGGATCTACGCAGTCATATTCAATAGCATAGGCATTTCGCATAATTTGGACATTTTCAAATCCCTTTATTGAGCGGTACATTTCTATTTGAACGTCCTCAGGAAGGGATGTTGAAACCCCTTGAAGATAGATTTCTTCTGTATCTAAGCCCATTGGTTCTACAAATATCTGATGTCTGGGTTTGTCGGCAAATCTTACTACCTTGTCCTCAATACTGGGGCAATATCTTGGGCCTACACCTTCAATATTTCCACTGTACATAGCAGATTTTTTAATATTTTTTTTAATTATATCATGAGTGTTTTCGTTAGTATAAGCTATATAACATTCCGCTTTATTTTCAAGTTTTCCTTTGGTTTCAAAAGAAAACGGTGTGATTAATTCATCACCCGGTTGAAGCTCCAGTTTGGAAAAATCAATACTTCTTCTATGAACTCTTGCAGGTGTTCCTGTTTTAAATCTTCTTAAATTCAAACCAATTTTTCTAAGATTATCAGTCAAAGACAGAGAAGCATGCATTCCGTCCGGACCGCTGGAAAAGTGCTGATGACCTACATGAATTTCCCCATTAAGAAAAGTACCTGTACAAATTATAGCCGCTTTTACAGGGTGAACCGCTCCCAAATCTGTAACAACGGACTCAACCTCGCCTTTTTCGTTGAGTCTTATATCGCTTATTTCAGCTTGTTTTACATCAAGATTTTCCTGATGCTCCAAAATTTTTTTCATATAAAGATGGTACTCTGCTCTGTCTGCTTGTACTCTCAAACTATGCACAGCAGGTCCTTTTCCCATATTAAGCATTCTGCTTTGAATAAAGGTTGCGTCGGCAGCTTTGCCTATTTCCCCTCCCAAAGCATCTATTTCTCTTACCAAATGTCCTTTTGCTGTTCCACCTATGGAAGGATTGCATGGCAAATTTCCAATAGCATCAAGAGAAATAGTAAATATTATAGTTTTAAGACCCAGCCTTGCACAAGCCAAAGCGGCTTCTATTCCCGCATGTCCTGCACCAATAACGGCTACATCATAACTTTCTGCCGTATATTCCATAAAAATTCTCCCTATATAAAACTTTATTTTCCTACACAGAATTTTGAAAAGACACTGTTTACAACTTCTTCAGATGCTGTTTTGCCGGAAAGCTCAAGAAGGTTTGTCAAAACGTCTTCTATGCAAACATTTACTGCATCAAATGTCATTCCCATATCCAGTGCATCTTTGGCTTCCAATGCCGCCTGCAATGCTTTTGTTATACATTCTTTTTGTCTAAGGGTGTAAAGCATCGGTGCACTGCTATCAAAATTATTTATTTTATAAATTTCCTTTATTTTTTCTGAAAGTATATCTAACCCAGCTAGCTCTTTTGCTGATATTTCAACAACATAATCAAAATTATCATATATATAATTTTTATCAATTAAAATCTGCTTATCGGCTTTATTAATAACTGCTAAAGAAGTATGATTTTTAGCTATATTAACTATATTTCTGTCATCTTCATCTATTTCTGAATTTCCATCAAATACTGCTATAATCAATGCACTTGCATCTATTTTTTTCTTAGCCGCTTCCACTCCTATGCTTTCCACAATATCGTCTGTATTATGTATTCCCGCCGTATCAGCTATTTTAAGCACTATATCTCCAAGTTTTATTGTTTCTTCAACTACATCCCTTGTAGTACCCGCCACATGTGTTACAATACTTATCTGCTGTCCTGAAAGAGCATTCATAAGTGTGCTTTTGCCGACATTAGGTTTTCCTACTATAACTGTAGATACCCCGTCCTTTATAACTCTTCCCTGATTGTAGCTTTTAAGAAGATCATTCATCATTTGAATAATTTCATCTATTCCGGAATTTAGCTCCTCGTCGGTAACCTCTGGAATATCTTCATCAGGATAATCTGTCCAAACGTTCAAATGAGCGGTTAATCCCTTTGTTTTTTCTGCTATTTCGTTTATTTTTTTATTCAAAACACCGTCTTTTACGCTTAATGCCGCAGCTGCGGAAAGTTTTGATTTAGCATTGATAAGATCTATAACAGATTCAGCCTGCTCAAGGCTTAATTTCCCGTTTAAAAATGCCCTTTTGGTAAATTCTCCGGCATCTGCCATGGTTCCACCTGCATCTAAAACTGCATTAAGAACTCTTTCCATAATATAAGTTCCGCCGTGGCAAGATATCTCCACACAGTTTTCGCCTGTATAACTTTTAGGTGCATTAAAAACAGTAGCTATAGCCTCATCGAATATACCATCTTTATCAAAAACATGTCCGTAAATTGCTGAAAATCCTTTTACATTATTTATATTTCTTTTTCCGATGGGATTAAAAACCCTGGAAGCTATCTCCTTTGCTTTGTCACCGGAAATACGCACAATACCCACTCCGCCTACTCCGTAAGGGGTACATATTGCTGCTATCGTGTTATTATTCATATATTAAATCGCTCCATACTACTGATAAAATCACATAACTAACCTATATTACAATAGCATAAAACCCTGTTTTCTTCAAGTGTTTCCATAAATTATAGTTTATTACTTTTGCCTTTATTTTTATATGAAATAACTGGAATCTTTTATGAAAATCTTCCTGTTAGGTATATTTTAAAAATGCTAATTATGCTTATCTTCCTTACAAATAATTTATAAGAAAAAATTAACGCAAAGCTTGTACAGACTTTGCGTTAATTAAATAAGATTAATTAAAATTCAATTTTGGAATAGAGAGAAGAATTTTCTTCAACTTCATTCTTTGTGATTGTTGATTTTTCTTCCCAAGGAGCCTCTTCAATTTCCTTTGTTTCGTTAAAATGCTCTTTTTTTCCGTTATAGCTTTTTTCAGATCTATCCTTGTTATAACGGCGCTTGCCCTTATAAGAATTTTTCTTGTCCTTATTAAAGGATTTTTTTCCATTAACAGAACTTATTACAACTTTTCTGTTTGGTTCTTCTCCAACAGATGTGGATGTTGCTCCTTCGATTTGTGAAACAGCTGCATGAATTATCCTTCTTTCGTAAGGATTCATAGGTTCCAATGTAGAGCTTCTGCCTGTTTTAACAGCATTAATAGCGATCTTTCTTGCAAGATTTTGAAGAGTTTTTTCTCTTTTTTCTCTATAATTTCCTGTATTGATTGTTATTCTGGTGTATTTATTATCTACTCTGTTTGCATAAAGGCTTACAAGATACTGAATAGCATCCAAAGTTTCGCCTCTGTGTCCTATAATAGCTGAACCGAGTTCGTCACCATCTAGCTGAATATTAATACCTTGTTCATTTTCTTCTGTTTCAACAGTGTAGTTTTCCATTCCCATAGCATCGAGAATACTCTTTAAAAATTCAACAGCTTTTTCTGATTTATTTTCAGCAACCTCGTAGAATACTCTTACTTTTGCTGCAACGCTTCCGATTCCTAAAAATCCCTTCTTAGGTCTTTCAAGAACTTCTACGCTTACTTCGTCCTGTGTTTTTCCAAGTTCGGTGCAGGCAAGTTCAATAGCTTCTTCCAAGGTTTTTGATTCTTTTATAGTTTCCTTAATCAAAACCAAAACCTCCTAATACGGTTATTTAGATTCTTCTTCGTTATCTTCTATATATTCTTCACCGTATTTTTCAGCCATGCGTTTTCTTGCAGCATTAATTTTCATACGGTTAACATCTTTTTGAGAAAGAGCGTTTTCGGTCAATTTTCCGCTTTCTTTAGCTCTCTTTTTAGCTTCGATTTTTTCTTCTCTTTCCTTTTGCTTTCTAGCTTCAATATCAGCCTTTGCTTTTTCCGCCATTTCCTTAGGATTATATATCTTATTCATAACAAGGGTTTGTATAATCATAAGAACATTGGAAATAATCCAGTATAAACCAACGCCAACAGGTACAGAGAAAGAAATCCATGTGGACATAATAGGCATCATGATAAGCATTGTGAAGTTCATCATAGCACCTTGGCTGTTTTCTCCCATATTAGCCATTGTAGTCTTATTTGTTATATATGACATCAAAAGGCTGGTAACAAAAGAAAGAATAGGTACTAAAATAAAGATATTCAAAGCAAATGTAGGGACAACACCCAAATCCATTCCCATAAATGTAAAGTCAAAATTCTGTACTTTTTCCAGGAAATTTTCTCCTATTTCAGCAAAAGCTCCTGGATTCACTCCTACTGCTTTAATGATGCTCATTTCGTTAGCATAGGCATTTCCTGCACCTATTCCTGCAGTTTCTAAAACCTTTGCAGCAATTTCTGATGCAGTTGCAATTGTTTCACTGCCAAAACGAAGAATATGTTTTAAAGGATAGTAAATAACATCAATAAGTCCGAACAAAATCGGAAATTGAATGAGCATAGGCAGGCATCCGCTCATAGGATTAAAATTCTCCCTTTGATAGAGCATAGCCATCTCTTCCTGCATTTTCTGAGGATTATTCTTATATTTATTTTGAATTTCCTCCATTTGCGGTTTGAAAGCTACCATTTTGGCTGAATTCTTCTGCTGCTTGATTGTAAAAGGAATCATGATAAGTCTTGTCAGCAGTGTAAATAAAATTAAGGCTATTCCGTAATTATGAAATATATTGTAAATAAAATACATCAGCCATCCCAACGGGTAACCTAATATAGCATACAAAGTTCTCATTGCTTGCTTTCCTCCGACTAAATACTTCTGTTTTTTTAAAGTCCCGCAATAATTAAGTATTTCCGCAAGGTTATATTAAATTGTCAAACATTTCTTTTTCTAAAAGGACTTAATAACAAATTTCTAAATAATAACTGCTTTAAATGATCCTCTTAAGGATCTGCCCGTTAAAAAACATCCGGTACGGGATCATAACCACCCTTCGACCAAGGGTTGCATCTAAGTATTCTTTTAAGTGCAAGAAGCCCGCCCTTGAACGCGCCGTATTTTGAAACAGCTTCAATTGCGTAACAAGAACAGGTTGGAGTAAATCTGCAGCACGATGGTTTTAAAGGCGATATAAACCTTTGATAAAACCTAATAAGTAAAATTATAATTTTTTTCATTGTCTATATATTTTCCTTACGTATACAGGACAGATGAGCTGTCATAGAAGAAAGAACCTTGTTCATCTTTACCTTTGAAGTTCTCGTCCTAGCCACAAATATAATATTATACCCTTGTTCAATTTCATAGGGTAAATTTGCAAACGCCGCTCTTATAACTCTTTTGGACCTGTTTCTGGTGACGGCGTTTCCTATTTTTTTGGATGCGGTAATTCCTACTCGAGTTTTTCCATCTCGACTTTTTACCATATATGTTACCAAACACGGGCTAACAAAGCTTTTTCCTCTTCTGTAAGCGAAAAGAAAATCACTGTTCCTCTTTATATACAAAGGCTTCGACATGCTTAATCCCCACTAAATCCAAATCTTAAACAATAAAATACAAAAGACACAAATAAAAAGAATGGCCACCATTTAAGTGGCCATAGATTAGTAAGACAAACGAGCTCTTCCTTTTGCTCTTCTAGCAGCCAATACTTTTCTTCCGTTCTTGGTGCTCATTCTTGCACGGAATCCGTGAACTTTTTGTCTATGCAATTTCTTTGGTTGATAAGTTCTCTTCATTCTAAATACACACTCCTTTCGAGGTTAACCTTGCAATGTATAAGTATAACCTACAACATACTATTATGTCAAGTGTTTGCAATGAATTTTTTCCTGCACGCTTTCGAAATAAAATATACCATATGTAATAAATAAATTTTGCTTTTTTAATAAACTTGGCACTATTAAAACATCACTTATATACATATTATATATATGTTTCAAATAAGATGTGGATAATCTTGAAAATGCTTCTGATTTATGTTACAATACCTATGTTAAATTCTCGTTAAATAAAAGTTTAAAATACTCTTTCCACCGTATTTGCTAATTAATTTCACATTGTTTCAACAACTTATTAAGATAATTAATTTTTTAATTGTAATATTAACATTTATTTTTGAGGAAAAGTATAAATCTATTGAAGGAAGGTACACAAATGGAAACACTTAATGCGGCATTTCAAATGGTAAGCGATATGTGTAGGAATGATTTATCCAAAACTGCCCATGAACTTTGGATACAATGCATACAACCGGTTAAGCTAGAAGATTCTACAGTATATCTGCACGTAAAAACAGAATTTCAAAAGGGTATTATAGAACAGAAGTATTTAAAGCTACTGCAAAAAAACTTTGAAGAAGTTTTGGGGTTTGATATTAATATAAAAATAATTTTCGATGATGCCGAAATTTCTAACAATAATATTGATCACTTTACAGAAATTTCTCCTGTTTCTTCGGTTGATTCTAACATTGAAGAAATATCTCAATATCCAAGTGAAGCAGAACAATCACCAAAACCCGGAGATTACGAATACACTTTCTCTACTTTTATAGTTGGATCATCAAACAAATTTGCGCATGCTGCATCATTAGCTGTAGCTACAAATCCTGCAGCTGCATATAACCCACTTTTTATATACGGCAATTCAGGCTTAGGTAAAACCCATCTTCTCTACGCAATCTGTGCAGAAATAAGAAAAAATCGCCCAGGCACAAATATTGTTTATGCCAAAGGCGAAGAATTTACCAATGAACTGATTGAAGCAATTAAGGAAAAGGACACAAAAAGATTCCACGAAAAATATAGAAAAGCTGATGTTCTCCTTATAGACGATATTCAGTTTATCGGTGGAAAAGAGAGTACGCAGGAAGAGTTCTTCCATACTTTTAATACAATTTATCAGGCTGGAAAGCAGATTGTCCTAACATCTGACCGTCCTCCAAAAGAAATTAAAACCTTGGAAGACAGACTCAGAAGCCGTTTTGAATGGGGACTTCTTGCAGATATTCAGCCTCCGGATTTTGAAACAAGAATCGCTATAATTAGAAGAAAAGCTCAGCTTTTAAATTTTGATATTCCGGATGATGTTGCAGAATACATTTCCAATAAACTCAAAACCAACATCAGACAATTAGAAGGAGCAGTAAAAAAATTAAAAGCGTATTCATTAATAGGAAATCCTCCTTCGATAATGCTTGCACAAAATGCCATTAAGGATATCCTCAACGATAATCAACCTGTACCAGTAACAGTTGAAAGAATAATTTCCGAAACCGGTAGAACTTTCGGAGTTTCTCCACAAGATATACGCTCTCCCAAAAGAAGTGCTCCTATTTCTATTGCTAGACAGGTGTCTATGTTTGTTGTCAGAGAAATTACTCAGATGTCTATGTCAGCAATAGGTGAAGAATTTGGTGGAAGAGATCACACAACCGTAGTATATGCTATACAGCAAGTGGAAAAAAATCGTGAAAAGGATAAAAAATTCATGGAAACTGTTGACGACATAATAAAAAATATTCGAGATAACTAGTTTTAAACATTTTATATTTTTTTAACATTTAACATTTTAATTTCATGTTTTTAAAATTTGAGAAATTTGTTTTGTTTTTAACTAATTTTTAAATTTTTTCAACATTTCCCATATGTTTTTTAACATGTATGTTAATTTCTTAATTTTATTTGCCTTTTCAACAAATAAACAACATATTAATTTTTATAATTATTATCTGTAAAGCGCTTTGTAGAGATGTTTTATATGTTTTATCACTTATTAACTTTCTCTACTATTACTTCTATTTATTATATTACTTTCTATATATAATAATAAAAAAATCAAATAAGTTGAAATATAAATTAACTAACATGATAAAAAGTAAAAAATTATTAAAAGGAGCTTTTAAATGAATTTTATATGTAATAAAGATTTGCTAGTAAAAAAAGTATCAAATGCCTCAAAAGCAATATTACCCAAAACAATTGAAGGTGTTTTAGACAGTGTGTATATTGAAGCTAATGAAAACAGTTTAACCATAACAGGATATAATATGGAATTTGGAATAACCGATAATGTAAAAGCTGATGTAATAACTCAAGGAAAAATGATTGTTTCCGCTAAAATTTTCTTAGAGATTATAAAGAAAATGCCGGGAGATAAAATTTCTGTTATTATGGAGGATCAAAAATGCGTTATTAGAAGTGAAAAAACCGAATACGCAATTATGTCAGGAAATGTAGAAGATTATCCTGAACTTCCCCAAATTGGAGATATGAAAGAAATAAGCGTAGAATCAGGAATTTTAAAGTCTATGATAGGACAAACCATATTTGCCGTTGCAATTATGGATTCAAAGCCGGTATTTACTGGAGCTTTATTTGATATTAATGAAGGAAAAATTAATATGGTAGCTACAGATGGATCCAGAATAGCAATAAGAACAGAAAAAATAGATACTAAAGATAAGTTTTATTTTGTAGTTCCGGGAAAAGCTTTGTCAGAACTTGAAAAACTTATAGAAGACAATGAAGAAAAGATAATTATTGAACTTGGCAAAGAACATGTAATTTTCCGTTTGGGAGAAGAAGTGGTTATATCCAGACTTCTTGATGGAGATTTTTTGAGTTATAGACAGTGTATTCCTGCAGAATGGTCAACCGATATTAATATTTCTACAAAAGAACTTATTGATTCAATAGAAAGAACTTCTCTTATAATTCACGATAGAATAAAGAACCCTATAAGAATGAACTTTCTTAATGATAAAATAACTATTTCCTGTTCCACTGCTTTAGGTAAATCTTACGATGAAATAGACTGTACAGCGAATGGAAAAGAGATTGAAATAGGATTTAACAGTAGGTTTGTTCTTGATGTTTTAAGAGCTTCTCAATCAGAAAATGTTGTTGTTAAATTAAGAGGAAGTACTTCTCCTATGTGTATTGTTCCAGAAGAAGGGGATAAATTCCTTTTCCTTGTTTTGCCGACAAGATTATAAATAAAATTTAAAATAAAGGAAGAATAACTTATGAATAAACAAACTTTTTATGTAAAACCGCCTTTTATTAAGCTTGATAGTTTTCTTAAATTTTGCGGAATTGCAGAAACAGGCGGACATGCCAAAGAAATTGTTGCAGAAGGAATATGTCTGGTCAATGGAGTTAAATGTTTTGAAAGAGGTAAAAAACTTGTTGACGGAGATTTTGTTCAAATAGATGATAATTTGCTAGAGGTTAAGTTCGTTGAAGATTAAAAGAATTTCTTTTAAGAATTTTAGAAATATATCTTGCGAAAAATTAAATCCTTCACCAGGAATAAATATAATATACGGCGATAATGCTCAGGGTAAAACTAATATAATAGAAGGACTTTGGCTTTTTACTGGAGATAGAAGTTTTCGTTCATCAGTTGACGGTAATTTAATTAAAATTGATGCTGATGGACCTACAGAATTAAATATGGATTATGAATCTTCTGGACTTGATATAAATTGTCAAATTTGTCTTTATCCGCAAAAAAAATATCAGCTTAATTATGTTAAGCTTAAAAGCAGAACGAATCTATCCGGAGAATTCTATGCAGTAATTTTTTCTCCAAACCACTTGAGTCTTATAAAAAACGGACCTGATGAAAGAAGAAAATTTATAGATCAGACAATATGTCAGTTAAAACCTAAGTATATAAGAGTTTTGCATGATTTTAACAGAGTTATTTATCAAAGAAACAGCCTTCTTAAAAATTTAAACAGAAATCAATCAATAAATTCTACTTTAGATGTTTGGGACTATCATTTGGCAAGACTTACTTCAACAATAGTTAAAACCAGATATACTTATCTTAAAAAGCTAAGTGCCTATGCTGTTGAATTTTACAGAGGAATTTCATCTTCAAAAGAAGAGCTTTCCGTAATATATAATTCCAAGTTTTACGAAAATGGAGATTTAGCTTTTGATACAGAAAGCATTTTGAAGATTATAAAAGAAAATCGTAAAGAAGATATCGTAACAGGGACATCAAATTACGGTGCACATAGGGATGATGTGGATTTTATGCTTGATAACAGACTTGCCAGATCTTTTGCTTCTCAAGGACAGCAGAGAAGTATTGTTTTGGCACTTAAGCTTGCGGAATGTGAAATGATAATGGATACGTCGGGAGAAGAACCGATAGTACTTTTAGATGATGTTATGAGTGAGCTTGATGAAAGTCGCAGAGATTATATATTAAACAAAATGGGAAAAAGACAGGTATTTATAACTTGTTGTGATAAAACCCAGTTTGAAAAGATAGAAAAAGGAAAAGCTTTTCTTGTAGAAAACGGAAAAATTATTAAAGAGAGCTTTTGGTAAGGGGACTTTTTTATGTATCTGCATTTAGGAAAAGATGTAGTTGTCAATACAAATGATATAGTAGGTATTTTTGATATTGATAATTCTTCCATTGGAAAATCTACAAAAAATTATCTTGCTTTGTGCGAAAAAAATAAAAATGTAGTTACCGTAAGCTATGAAATACCAAAATCTTTTATTGTATGTGAAAACAAAAAAGGAGAAAGAAAATTATATATTTCTCAGCTTTCGCCCCAAACACTCTCAAAGAGAGCTGAACAAAAATTTGAAATAAAACCATAAGAAAATAAAACTCATTAAGATAAACAAATAGGAGTGTGTATGACATTGGTAGATAATAAAGAGGTAAATGAATCCTATGACGGCAATCAAATACAGGTTTTAGAGGGTCTTGAAGCAGTAAGAAAGAGACCCGGTATGTACATAGGCTCCACAGGTTCAAGAGGACTTCATCATCTTGTTTACGAAATAGTGGACAACTCCATAGATGAAGTTTTGGCAGGATTCTGTAACGAAATCAAGGTTGATATTCTTCCAGGAAATATTATAAAAGTATGCGATAATGGCCGTGGAATTCCTGTAGGAATTCAGCCAAAGCTCGGTATACCGGCTGTAACAGTAGTATTTACAGTACTTCATGCCGGTGGTAAATTCGGTGGCGGTGGGTACAAGGTATCAGGTGGTCTTCACGGTGTTGGTGCTTCTGTTGTAAATGCTTTGTCAGAATGGCTTGAAGTAGAAGTTTGTGATGGAGAACACAGATATTATCAAAGATTTGAAAAAGGAAAAGCTTGCGGTGATCTTGAAACAGTGGGAGATACCACTGAAAGAGGGACACAGGTTGCATTTAAACCTGATAGTGAAATATTTGAAGAAGTAAATTATGATTATGATATTCTTATTACAAGGCTTCGAGAAGAAGCTTTCCTTAATGCAGGAGTTAAGATTATTCTTTCTGACCTTAGAGAAGAAGAACCACGAGTAACAGAAATGCATTATGAAGGTGGTATCAGCAGTTTTGTTGAATATATTCATAAGAAAAAGGGACTGGAATGTCTTCATAACGATGTAATTCACATAAAATCCGATGCAGAAGGAAGCAGTGCAGAGATAGCAATGCAGTATAACGACAGCTACAATGAACTTATTCTTTCTTTTGCAAACAATGTAAATACCACTGAAGGCGGTACTCATGAAGTAGGATTTAAAACTGCTCTCACACGTGTGATGAATGATTATGCTAAGAAGTATAATCTGATAAAAGAAGGCGAAAAGAATTTAAGCGGTGAAGATGTAAGAGAAGGTCTTACAGCTGTTATTTCCGTTAAATTGACTGATGCTCAATTTGAAGGTCAGACTAAGACAAAACTTGGAAATACAGAAATTCGTTCTTTGGTAGATTCAATGGTATATGAAAAGCTTACTAATTACCTTGAAGAAAATCCTACAGTTGCCAGAACTATTATTGAAAAGTCAATTACAGCTTCCAGAGCTAGAGAAGCTGCAAGAAAGGCAAGAGAACTTACAAGAAGAAAGTCTGCTCTCGAAACAGCTTCACTTCCCGGAAAGCTTGCAGATTGCCGTGAAAAGGATGCTACAAAGACTGAGCTTTATATCGTCGAAGGAGATTCTGCGGGCGGCTCCGCAAAGATGGGAAGAGATAGCAATATTCAAGCTATTCTTCCTCTGTGGGGTAAAATGCTGAATGTAGAAAAAGCAAGACTTGATAAAGTTTACGGAAATGAAAAGCTTACACCAATTGTTACAGCTTTAGGCTGCGGACTTGGGGAAGATTTTAATATAGAAAAACTACGCTATGGAAAAGTTATTATTATGGCCGATGCCGATGTAGATGGTTCACATATTAGAACACTTCTTCTAACATTCTTCTTTAGATATATGAGACCTTTGGTTGAGCAGGGACATATTTATATAGCTCAGCCACCTCTGTTTAAAATAACAAGAGGAAAACAGGTAAGATATGCATTTACACCTCAAGACAGAGATAGATATACGAGAGAGCTTGATCCAGAAGGAACAGGAAAGGCAGAAGTATATAGATATAAAGGTCTTGGTGAAATGGACCCTGAACAGCTTTGGGAAACAACAATGAATCCTGAAGACAGAACTATACTTAGAGTGGAATTAGAAGATGCTATGAAGGCTGATGAAATCTTTACAATACTTATGGGAGACAAAGTACAGCCAAGAAGAGAGTTTATCGAAGAAAATGCTAAGTATGCTGAAAATATAGATATATAGCAGAAAAGGACTGTTAAAATGGAAAATACTAATCCTCAAATTAATAAAGAACCTATTTTCAACTTAAAGTATAGAATATCTGAGGAAGAATACGTTTATTACAATGAACTTTATGCCAGTGAGTCATTTAGAGGAAAAAAGAAAAAAGCGAATTTTACAGGAATTTTAGAATTTTGCACGGGTATTGCAATTATTATTTTTGTATTTTTCTCTGACTTTGCAAATAAACAGCTTATAGCAGTTTTAGCTTCACTTTTAATAGGTTTAGGAGTATACAGTCTTTTGTTTTACAGAGTGATATTCCCAAAATCTCTTAGAAAATCAGCTATTGGTTACTATAACAAGAGCAAATACATGACAAATGAAATAGAGCTTAAATTTTACAACAACAGAATGGAAGAAAAATCTGCGGAAACTGAAAATACATATAGATGGAATGAAGTAGAAAGCTTTGCGAAAAGTGAAAAACTTTATTTTATAACTATAAAAGGCCAAAGAAGTATTTTGATTTCCAAAAGTTCATTGGGAGACGATAAATACATTTTGGAAGAATTCTTTGAAACTGTTTCTAAAAAGTACGGAAAGCCTTATAAAGAATGGAAAGAATAATTCTAAATACTTAAAGTACAGTAACTTAAAACGGAAAAGGTGATAATATGAACAACGAAGGCACAAAAGTCATAAACGTGGATATTGAAAAAGAAATGCGAAAAAGCTTTATAGAATATTCAATGTCCGTTATTGTAGACAGAGCTTTGCCGGACGTAAGAGATGGTCTTAAGCCGGTACACAGAAGAATTCTCTACACTATGCATGAAGCAGGTCTTACACCTGATAAAAAATATTTGAAGTGTGCCGCTACTGTCGGCGATGTTTTGGGTAAATACCATCCACACGGCGATGCTTCCGTATATGATGCAATGGTAAGAATGGCTCAGGATTTCTCTTTAAGATATCCTCTTATAGATGGTCATGGAAACTTTGGTTCTGTGGATGGAGACCCTGCAGCTGCTTACCGTTACACAGAAGCTAGAATGAGCAAGATTTCTCAAAGTCTTCTTACAGATATAGATAAAGAAACTGTTGATTTTGGACCTAACTATGATGATAGACTTCAGGAACCAAAAGTTCTTCCTTCAAGATTTCCTAATCTTCTTGTTAATGGTTCCACTGGTATTGCCGTAGGTATGGCTACAAATATTCCTCCTCATAACTTAAATGAAGTTATTGATGCGGTTTGTATGCTTATAGACAATCCTGAAGCAACCTTGGACGAAATTATGGAATGCATCAAAGGACCTGATTTTCCTACCGGCGGAACTATTATGGGAAGAAGCGGCATAAGAGCTGCCTATGGTACCGGACGAGGCAAAATTATTTTAAGATCCAAAGCCGAAATTGAAGAAGGTAAAAACGGCAGAGAAAGAATTGTGGTTACAGAAATTCCTTACATGGTAAACAAGGCAAGACTTATTGAAAGCATTGCAAATCTTGTAAAGGAAAAGAAAATTGACCAGATCAGTGACATTACCGATGAATCCAACAGAAACGGTATGAGAATAGTAATTGATCTTAAACGTGATGCAAATGCGCAGGTTGTTTTGAATCAGCTTTACAGGTTTACTCAAATGCAGGAAACTGTAGGCATCATACAACTTGCTTTGGTTGATGGAGAACCAAAAATTCTTACTTTAAAGGAAATTCTTGAAAACTATATTAAGTTCCAAGAAGAAATTATCAGACGCAGAACAGAATATAATCTTAAAAAGGCAAAGGCAAGACAGCATATATTGGAAGGTCTTAAAATTGCCATTGATAATATGGATGAAGTTCTTTCAATACTAAGAAATTCTAAAGATGGAGCAAGCGGTAAGGCAGCTCTTATTGAAAGATTCGGTCTTACAGATGTACAGGCACAATCTATTATTCAAATGCGTTTTGTACAGCTTACAGGTCTTGAAAGATTAAAGATTGAAGAAGAACTTATTGAGATTTCTAAGACTGTTGATGAATATGAAGGTATTTTGGCTGATGAAAGAAAAGTTTTGGATATTGTTAAAGTTGAAATCAGCGAAATTAAAAAGAAATTCGGCGATGAAAGAAGAACGGATATTCAATCAATCAGCGGTGAAGTTGACATAGAAGACCTTATTCCTGTTGAAGACAGTGTTGTTACACTTACACACCTTGGATATATCAAGCGTCAGGCCATGGATACATACAGAACCCAGCGCAGAGGCGGAAGAGGAATTATGGGTATGCAAAGACGTGAAGAGGACTTTGTTCAGGAACTTTTTGTTTGCAAAACTCATGATTATGTAATGTTCTTTACTTCCAAGGGTAGAGTATTCCGTCTTAAATGCTATGAAATTGCAGAATGTTCAAGGGCATCAAAGGGAACAAATATTGTTAACCTGCTTCAGCTTGAACAGGGCGAAAAAGTTACATCTGTAATTAAAATAAGTGATGTTGATGATGAAAATAAATTTCTTGTAATGATTACAAAGAACGGTGTTATCAAGAGAACAGAGCTTTCAGCTTACAAGAATGTGCGAAAATCAGGACTTATTGCAATTAACCTTGATGAGGACGATGAGCTTGCATGGGTTAAGCTTTCCGATGGAAATAACGATATTATTGTTGCTACAAAAAATGGTGTTGCTATCAGATTTGATGAAAATGATGCCAGAGCTTTGGGAAGAACTGCAAGAGGTGTTAAATCCATTTCTTTGGATGAGGGAGATATGGTTGTCGGAATGGCTGTTGTCAACGATGATGACAATATCTTGACTGTTTCTGAGAATGGTAAGGGTAGATTAACCCCTGTCAGTGAATACCGTGTTCAAGGCAGAGGCGGTAAGGGCGTTAAGAACTATTACACTGATAAGAACGGTTGTGTTGCAGGTGTTGCAGTAGTTACTGACCAGCACGATGTTATTTTGATAAGCGATGATGGTATTATTATTAGAATTCCAGCTGATGAAATCGCAGTACAGTCACGTTACGGTAGCGGTGTAATTGTTATGAGGCTTGCAGAAAACAGCAAGGTTGTAACACTTTCCGCAGCTCCTAAGGAAGACGATGATGAGGAAGAAATTTTCGAAGAAAATTCAGATACATCCGAAAATACAGAAATCGAACAAACAACAGAAAATTCAGAAGAATAATAAAAATAAACGCCAAGTCACCTTTTAAGTGATTTGGCGTTTTGTTAAATTAGTTTAGAAAAAATATTCGTTAGGTCTGCTGACAGCAAGCTTTGCAGTAAAGTCCTTGGCAAAATTAATATAATTTTCTTCATTCATGTTCTTAGCACCTGTAGGACAGTTTCTGATACATCTGAAACATGAAATACAAAGGTCGTTATTTATTTTTGAAACATCATCATAATCAATAGCCTGCATTGGACAATTGGAAGCACACATTTTACAGTCAACACAAGAAGCCTTATCGGTAAGAGGTCTGAATTTACCTCCTGTACCGCCTTTTTCAATTTTTTCATATTCAGGATCACCTGGAATAACGGGAATTGAAAAATCATAATGATCAAGTTTTTCCTTAACCTTAACTGCAAATGCCTTGTTTTCTTCAAAATCGGAAACACTTGGTCTATTTACTTCTATTTCTCCAAAAGTATGTCTTCCTACCAAAGCAGCATATCCAACCGGAACAAAACCTAAAGATATAGCTAAGTCGGACATTTCCATAAGAGCATTGTCATAATGACGGTTTCCGTATGTAGCAACTATAATACATGGTGTAGCATCACCATGAACAGCCTTCTTAAAACGTTCTTTAGCTTCTTTAAGAATTTTTCCTCCGTAAACAGGAGCGGAAAATATAACTAAATCCCCTATTCCGAATTCTTTCTTTTCGATTTCGTTTTTTACAACGGTTAAATCAATTTTGTTTACTTTTTCTCCGAATTCATTCGCAATTGAAATAGCTGATTTTTCGGAATTTCCTGTAGGTGAAAAATAAACTGCATAAACGTTTCTACTCATTAAAAACAACTCCTTAAAAAATTAATACACAATAAAAAAAGAGGTATTTTAAAAAAAATACCTCTGATTTTAATTTTAAAATTATTCCTGAGGTTTTTCTTCCTCTTCAACTTCTTCAGGAACCTCTTCGGGTTCTTCTGGCTGAGAAGTTTCGTTATTATCTGTTTCGTCTTCGTTTTCCAAAGACTCTTCTTCATTTTCTTCTACATCTGTGGCAACATAATCGTCGTCATCGAATATATCCTCGTCCAATTCTTCTTCATCATATTGGCAGCAGAATTTCTTTTTGAGATAAGGAAGCAAAGCTGCTATAGCAGCAATAGATGCAAGAATCAATGCAAAAATAGCAATAAATTTACCGTTTTTCATAAAAAATCCTCCTTAAATATATTATAGTCTTTCTAATAATTATAATACAAAATTACTGAAATAACAATATAATTTGTAAAAGTTTTTAGATTATTAATGAGTTACCGCTCATTTCATCAGGCTTTTCAAGATTCATAATATCAAGAATAGTTGGTGCAATATCAGCTAAAACACCGCCTTGGCGAAGTTGGCATGGATTATTATAAATAATAAGAGGAACTGGGTTTGTAGTGTGTTGAGTGAATGGTGAACCATCTGAAGTTGCCATGATATCAGCATTTCCGTGGTCAGCTGTAATAATAGCTTTTCCGTTAACTTTATCAAGAGAAGCAAGCAATCTTCCCAAACAACAGTCAACAGTTTCAACCGCTTTGACTGCGGCATCCATTACACCGGTATGTCCTACCATATCGCAGTTGGCAAAATTAAGAATTACTACATCATATTTGCCACTTTCAATGAGTTTTTCTGCTTTTTCAGTAATTTCATAAGCACTCATTTCAGGTTTGAGATCGTATGTGGCTACTGCGGGAGATTTTACAAGTACTCTATCTTCATTTTCATATGTGGTTTCTTCTCCACCGTTAAAGAAAAATGTAACATGAGCATATTTTTCGGTTTCAGCAATACGTAATTGAGTTTTGCCTTTGCTTGAAAGGTATTCTCCCAAAGTATTTTTAAGAACCTGTGGCTTAAATGCAATACCTACATTTTTAAATGAAGCATCATATTCTGTCATACATACAAATTTAACTTTAAGTGCACCCTTTGCTCTTTCAAAGCCATCAAAATTATCTTCAACGATGGCATTTGTTATTTCCCTTGCTCTGTCAGGACGGAAATTATAGAAAATAACGCTGTCACCGTGGTCTATAGGCTCATATCCTTTTACTGCTACTGGCACGATAAATTCATCAGTTACGTCTTTTTTATAAGAGTTTAAAACAATATCGGAAGCACTGTCTGCAATAGATCCTTTTCCTTCTACCATTAGGTCATAGCTGAGTTTAACTCTTTCCCAACGTTTATCTCTGTCCATTGAATAATATCTTCCTGAAACAGTGGCAATTTTTCCAATACCTATTTCTTTAATTTTATTTTCTAATTGACTAATATATTCTATACCTGATTTAGGAAGTACATCTCTTCCGTCCATAAAGCAGTGTATGTATACTTTTTCCAGACCTTGCTCTTTGGCAAGCTTCAAAAGCCCGTAAAGATGATTAATATGGCTGTGTACACCGCCATCAGAAAGAAGTCCCATTATATGTAATTTACTGTGGTTCTTTTTGCAGTTTTGGACAGCAGAAAGAAATTCTTCATTTTTAAAAAAATCACCGTCATTTATGTTTTTAGTTATGCGTGTGAGGCTCTGATAAACTATTCTGCCCGCACCGATATTTGTGTGTCCGACTTCTGAATTGCCCATTTGACCGTCAGGAAGTCCTACATCAAGTCCTGATGCACCTATGAGTGTATGGGGGCATGTAGCAAAAAGATTGTCTATAACTTCTTTTTTTGCTGCAGCAATAGCATTATGCTCCGTATTTTTTTCAATACCAAATCCATCCATAATAATTAAAGCTAATGTGTTTTTCATAAGATAAATTCTCCAATCAAAATAAGTAAAAAGGGGCAATTAGTTAATAAACATATTGCCCCGATTTGTTTTATTTAGTTATACTGTCAGCAGTCTTAAGGATATTTATAATAGAGTCTGATTTTAAAGAAGCACCGCCAATAAGACCTCCGTCAATATTTGGCATTGAGAGAAGTTCTTTTGCATTTTTTTCATTCATTGAACCGCCATAAAGTACATGAATTTTTTCTGCACTTTCTGTTCCGTAGATATCAGCAAGAGTATCTCTGATGAATTTACATATTTCCTCAGCTTGTTCGCTAGTAGCGGTTTTTCCTGTTCCAATTGCCCAAATAGGTTCATAAGCAATAATGATTTTTTCACTGTCAGCTTTTGAAATATCCTTTAAATCAAGGGTAATTTGAGTTTTAATAAGATTTTTTGTGTTACCCTGTTCTCTTATTTCCAATGATTCACCTACGCATAAAATAGGAATAAGATCGTGATTTAATGCAGCTTTAATGCGCTTGTTAACAGTTTCATCTGTTTCGCCAAAATATGTTCTTCTTTCGGAATGCCCAATTATAACGTATTTTACACCGATTTCAGAAAGCATATCAGGAGATATTTCTCCTGTAAATGCACCTTTATCTTCCCAATGACAATTTTGAGCTCCGATATTTAAATAACAGTTTTCCACTTCAGCTAAAGCCGCAGGAATAGAGATAAAAGGAGGGCAAAGTATAAATTCACTATTATGAGAAGATGGCAGATTTGATTTGATATTAGCTATAAGAGAGCGGGTTTCGGAAGGAGTTTTGTTCATTTTCCAGTTGCCTGCAATTATAAAATTTCTCGCCATTGTTTTCTCCTATTCTTTATCCATTAGGCATGCAATTCCAGGGAGTTCAAGACCTTCCAGAAATTCAAGAGAAGCACCTCCACCGGTAGAAATATGTGTCATCTTATCAGCAAATCCGAGATTTGTAACAGCAGAAGCACTGTCGCCGCCGCCGATGATGGAAACAGATCCGCTTTCGGCTACAGCCTTAGCTACTTCGCAAGTACCTACTGCAAAGTTAGGCATTTCAAATACTCCCATAGGTCCGTTCCAAACAATAGTTTTAGCGGATTTAATCGCATTAGCGTAGAGCTTTTGTGTTTTAGGTCCAATATCCATTCCCATAAATCCGTCAGGAATATCTCCTTCATTTACCCTGTAATTTGCATCATTGTCAAATTTATCGGCAATAATATCATCAACGGGGAGAAGAAGATTAACGTTTTTATCTTCAGCTTTTTTAATAAGATTTTTTGCAAGTTCAATTTTGTCATCTTCGCAAAGGCTGTTTCCTATATTCATACCCTTTGCTTTGGCAAAAGTATATGCCATTCCACCGCCGATGATAATTGTATCAACCTTTTCAAGGAGATTGTTTATAACACCTATTTTATCTGAAACCTTTGCACCGCCTAAAATTGCAACGAAAGGTCTTTCTGGGTTGGAGAGAGCATCTCCCATAATTTTAATTTCTTTTTGAATAAGAAATCCGCATACTGCAGGAAGAAATTCCGCAACACCTGCTGTGGAGCAATGAGCTCTGTGAGCTGTTCCAAATGCATCATTAACAAATATTTCAGCAAGAGAAGCCATTTTTTCTGAGAGAGCTCTGTCGTTTTTAGTTTCACCTTTTTCAAAACGAACATTTTCCATAAGCATAATGTCGCCGTCTTCGAGTTTATCAGCCATTGCTTTAGTGTCTTCGCCGGCTACATCTTTAGAAAGTTTAACTTCTTTTCCGAGGAGATCAGAAAGACGTTTTGCTACAGGAGCTAAAGAAAATTCAGGAAGAAATTCACCCTTTGGTCTTCCCAAGTGAGAACAGAGAATGATTCTTGCTCCGTGTTCGGAGAGATATTTAATTGTTGGCAAAGAAGCAACAATTCTCTTGTCGTTAGAAATTACGCCGTTCTTGAGAGGAACGTTGAAATCACATCTTACGAGGACTTTTTTGCCCTTTACATTAATATCTTCCACTGATTTTTTATTATACATAATGACCACTCCTTATGTTTACTGAAAATTTTTATAAAAAATGTGCAAATATTGATGAGAATATCTGTATATTATTTTATACCATAAAGTGAAATAAAGCAATTGTAAATCTTGATAATATAAAAACATCATACTTATACAATATACATATTTTAAAAACAATAAAATTAAAAAAATGTAATGAATAAAAAAGAATTTGTTAAAAAATACAATTTCAAATTATAAATTAAATTTTTTAATTAAATATTTTTTTAATTGAATACATTGACAATCAAATTTAAAATGTTATAATTAGTGGCGAATTGTCATCAAATATATTTTTGGTGCATAATATACATTAGTATTGTTTTATTGATTAATATGGGAGGTAAATATTTTGGTTTTTGAAAAAGTAAGAGAAATACTTATGGAACAATTGGATTTGGAAGAATCAAAAATAACAATGGATAGTCTTATTATCGATGATTTAGGAGCAGATTCTCTGGATATTGTTGACTTAGTTATGAGTCTTGAAGAAGAATTTGATACTGAAATTCCTGATGAAGCTATTGAAAATATTAAAACAGTCGGTGAAGTTGTAAAGTACATTGAAGATAATTTAATGTAGTTTCAAAATTTATCGAAACTTAAGCACCTAATTTTTAAATATTAGGTGTTTTTTTATTTTCATAAATATAAATTTACATATAGTCTATAATTTCAAATTATGAATTTGGTATAATTAAAGAAAATAATCTATGAATTCAAACGGCTGATATTCTTTTGGAATGTCAAAAGGAGTTTTTTATGAAATATTATGATGATAAACCAATCAATCCCAGGGAATATATTTATATAAACGGTCTGGGATTTGCTAATAATCTACCGAGTATTAAAGAAAAACAACTTTTGAAAAGTTATTCATGTATGGCAGGTGTGTCAATAATCCTGATGTACTTTTTGAGTTTTTTCGGACATATGACACTAACAAGTTTATTAGGAAGAACTCTTTTTAGATTTTTTCCTTTTCTCTCTTCTGATTTTGTTTACTATATTGGTTACATAGGAGAAATACTGACCTATTTAATATCAATTTTACTTCCTTTTTTCCTTTATACCAAAATATTGGGAATGCCTTTATCAGTTGCACTTCCCTTTAAAAAGCCGAAAGGTAAAAGAACCTTAGGAATTTTAGGAATGTCTATGGGATGTTCAGCAATATCTGTTATAGCTACAGCTATGTTTATAAGATTTATGAATGTGGCTGGATTTGATGTTTATGCATCAACTTCTTCGATTCCGTCTGATTTAAAGGGTATATTGATGTATGCCGCTTTTTCTATTGTAATAGTCGCATTTGTTGAAGAAATAGTGTTCAGAGGATTTTTACTTCAAAGCTTAAGAAGATTCGGAGATGGATTTGCAATATTAATGACAGCAACTATTTTTGCTGCATTTCATGCAAATTTTTATCAGTTTCCTGTTGCATTTATTATGGGTATAGTTTTAGGATTTTCTGTTACTGTGACAGGAAGCCTTTGGACGGGTATTTTCGTTCATATGCTTCATAACGGATATTTAATAGTAACTGCTTTAATGCAGGAAAATTTGACATATGATAAGTTTATGTTGTTCATTTGCAGTCTTTTTGCAATTTATATTGTTATTTCAATAATCAGCCTTATAAATCTTGCAAAAAAGTCAGATTATATATTTGACCTAGATACAGGAAAAACAATATGTACAATAGGACAGAAAACGGCTATATATTTTACAACCTTTCCCATGATTTTGGTTATAGCATTTATTATTATGAGGACATTAAGTTATGTGCATTTCAGATTTTAGTTTACAAGAAAAACAAAATTTTTATATGAAACTTGCGTTGGAGGAAGCTGATAAAGCTTTCTCCAACGGTGAAATCCCAGTAGGAGCGATTATTGTAAAAAATGATAAAATCATATCTAGAGCTTATAACACAAGAGAAAGTGGGAAAAACGCCATGGGGCATGCAGAAATAAACGCAATAAATAAAGCCTGTGAGAAATTGGAAAGTTGGCGTTTGGATGACTGTGAAATATATGTAACATTGGAACCTTGCCCTATGTGTGCAGGAGCAATTATAAGCTCAAGAATAAAAAAAGTTATATATGGAGCTTTTGATGATAAACAAGGCTGTTTTGGATCGGTTTGTGATATGTCAGCAATGAAGTTTCCTGCAGTGCCTTTAGTTAAATCAGGGGTCATGAAAAGTGAGTGCGAAAAAAAAATAAAAAGTTTTTTTAAAAATATTAGAAAATAGCTTGACAAAATTAATTTTATGATTTATAATAAACAAGTGTTGTGGATATGCACACAAAACGAGGTGTAACTCAGTTTGGTAGAGTGCTTGGTTTGGGACCAAGATGCCGCAGGTTCGAGTCCTGTCACCTCGACCATATAAGTCTCGAATGCAGATGCGTTCGAGGCTTTTTTGTTTTTATTTGCAAAAAAATTCCCATAATTAACAAGGCTTTATTGAAAGCAATTATCTTGTAATTATAAGATAAAAATGATAAGATAAAAATATTGATAAATAAAAAAGGAGGAAGAAAAATGATTAAAATTACACCGAATAATATATATAATACAGTGGCTTTTGAAAAATGGCTCAATGAAAATGCAGAAAAAGGTTTCTTTATAGAGTCAATAAACTATTTTTTCTGCGTATTTAAAAAAGATAATGCTGAAAAGAGATTTTACAAATTAATCCCTGTAGGTAAAAAAGAAAAAGAAGAGCTTTCTGATGAAAATATTCGGAAATACAATGAAAATAATATAGGATACGCCTGCACATACAATGAACATTTTCATTTGCTGTACAGTAAGTCAGAAGAAAGCTTTAACGGAATTTGTGATACTGGTGAGGAAAAAAATTATAAAAATCTCATAAGCAACAATTATTTTTATATGGTCTTATGGATGGTACTTATAATTGCCCAAATTGTTTTTATAATTATTGATATATCAAAAAATGGAGCATTTTTGTATAATATAATTAAGCACAAATACTGGGGTTTGCAGATTTTTTCAATGATAGTTATGGGATTTGGTGCTAATAAATGCAGAATTAATATAAAAAATATAAAAGAAAGTATAAATGGATCAGCAAAATCCTCCGAAAAATCTCTTAAATACAGTTTGAAATCTGCTTTAACTTTAGTTTTGTCTTTTATTATTTTGTTTTCTTTTACAGTGCATTCTCAGCTAAATTCATGGAATAAAAATCTTGAAAATATTCCTAAAACTATGCCCATGGTATTACTTAATATGGTAGAAGAAAATATAACTTATCACAGATACAACCCGGTAGCAGTTGGTGATGGAATAGTTAGAAATACAAACAGTGCAAAGTTTTCATATTCTTTGTTGGCACCAAAGCAGTATGAAATAAATCAAACAGGAATTGTTGAAGATGCCACAGTAGAAAAGAACGGTAAAAAGGAAATATATACTCCGGTTTCAGAAGTGGATTTTTTGCGTATGAGCAGTAAAGTAATGACAAAGATGATTTATAAAGATCTTATAAAAACACATAATTTTATTGCGGATGTGGACGGAATAGATATCATAGAAATAGATGACAGCGGGTTTGAGAAAGCTGTTGTATACAAAGCAGGAAATACAGAGCTATTTTTCGGATATTATGAAAAAAATGCTATTTTTCTCTCATATGAAGGAAGAAAGTCAATAGTTCCATTTGTAAATGATATATTTGAATCGATAGAATATCTGGAATTTTAATTTGTTCAAATATGAATACCCAGTTAATTTTTTGGCTTTTTTATAAAAATATCTTGACGTACAGATATTTTTATAGTTTAATATAAAATGTAACAGTTGTTATATTTTAATAAATCGGAGAGTTATAGATGTCAGTATTAAATATAGTTTTAGTAGAACCGCAAATACCCCAGAATACGGGAAATATAGCGAGGACATGTGCTGTAACAGGTGCAAGACTTCACATAGTAGGAAAAATGGGATTTGAAATAGATGATAAACATTTGAAAAGAGCAGGTCTTGATTATTGGCACTTTTTAGATATAAGCTATTATAAGGACTGGGACGAATTTGCCGATAAAAATGAAGGCGGAGACTTTAGATATTTTTCAACAAAATCCCTCAACACTTACAGTGATATAAAATATCAAGATAATGTTTACTTAGTTTTCGGAAGAGAAGATAAGGGACTACCAGAAGAACTTCTTTACGAAAACAAAGAGAAGTGCGTAAGAATACCGATGATAGCTGAGACAAGAAGTCTTAATCTGTCAAATTCCGTAGCGATAGGTGTTTATGAAGTTTTAAGACAATGGAATTTCCCAGAACTTAAAAATTACGGCAACTTGACAAAATATAACTGGGAATAGGAGATTGAGAATGAACGATATTTTAATTATGACGGATTCCGCCAGCGATATTACAAAAGAAGTTGAAAAAGAACTTAATGTAGTAAGAGTGATTAATATTCCAATTACAATCAACGGTAAAGGATATTATGAAAGAGAAGATTTTACTAATGATGAATTTTATAAAATTCTAAATGAATGTGATGAAATTCCTACCACAGCGCATATAACATCACCTGTATTTATGGAAGAATTTCAAAAAGCATATAAAGAAGGATACAAGGATATTATTTATGTTTCCATAAATAAAAACGGAAGTGCCACATATGATGCTTCCGTAAAAGGAAAAGAAATGTTTTTTGAGGAAAATCCAGATGCAGAAGGCAAATTTGGTATACACCTTGTTCCATCAGGAACTTTCTCTATGGGATATGGAAGAACAGTAATAAGAGCAGCAGAATATTTGCAGAAGAAATCTCCATCTGTAGCTGAACTGGTTGAATTTATGAAAAAAGAAATTATAAATACAGATACCGTGTTTGTTGTTCCTAACTTGAAATTTGCAAAAAAATCAGGAAGGCTTAGTGCAACGGCAACATTTATGGGCGAAATGATGGGTATAAGACCTCTATTGATATTTCGTGAAGGTAAAAGTATTATAAAAGAAAAAATAAGAGGAGATAAACATATTATCCCTGCTATTTGTAAGTACTATGAGGAAAATGTTGGAGAAGAAGACAAAGACTATATGATCATCACCGGAGAAAATACTGATATAGGCGATGAACTTGAGCAATATATATATGAAAAGACAGGTCAAAAAGCCTTGGGTAAATTAAAAGAAGGTGCCTGCATTGCAATAAATGCAGGTCCTCAGGTACTGGGAATATCATTTACAAATAAAAATAAAAATGAATTATAAGACTATAAAAATCGGAAGTTTGCAAAAGCTTCCGATTTTATTATGTCAAAAAATCTCCCTCTTCCTTATAAAAACCTTTGATAAGTAAAATTGCGGTTTTATTGACTGTTTCCATATAAATATAGCTATAAAAACCTATCGAGTTTATGACATTTTTTTTTGATCTGTAAGTCTATAATACTAGTTAAATAAATCTTATATGTTTTTTATAGAGAAAACTTACAGGAGGTAAAAAAATGATTGAAACCGTAGAAAGAAAAAAGACGGCCAAATTGCAGGGCAATAAAGAAAAAACACTTTACTATATTGCCGAAAAAGTTTTTAGGTATTTTGCTGTAT
>SAMEA104404097__coassemble_747_pt1 | contig 30447 bp, 22 predicted proteins | sample SAMEA104404097__metabat2_high_PE_069 | metagenome-assembled genome bin SAMEA104404097 (sample SAMEA104404097) | Balaenoptera acutorostrata
CACTGGTGTTCCTCCTAATATCTACGCATTTCACCGCTACACTAGGAATTCCGCCAACCTCTACTTCACTCAAGAATAACAGTTTTGAATGCAGTCTATCGGTTGAGCCGATAGTTTTCACATCCAACTTGTTACCCCGCCTACGCTCCCTTTACACCCAGTAATTCCGGACAACGCTCGCCACCTACGTATTACCGCGGCTGCTGGCACGTAGTTAGCCGTGGCTTCCTCTTTAGGTACCGTCATTTGTTTCGTCCCTGAAGACAGAGGTTTACAATCCGAAAACCGTCTTCCCTCACGCGGCGTCGCTGCATCAGGGTTCCCCCCATTGTGCAATATCCCCCACTGCTGCCTCCCGTAGGAGTCTGGGCCGTGTCTCAGTCCCAATGTGGCCGATCAACCTCTCAGTCCGGCTACTGATCGTCGACTTGGTGAGCCATTACCTCACCAACTATCTAATCAGCCGCGAGCCCATCTTTCAGCGAATAAATCCTTTGGCACAAAGTCCATGCAGACTCTATGCATTATGCGGTATTAGCGTTCGTTTCCAAACGTTATTCCCCACTGAAAGGCAGGTTGCTCACGTGTTACTCACCCGTCCGCCACTAAGATACTTTCATTCCATCCGAAAACTTCATTCCAATATCTCCGTTCGACTTGCATGTGTTAGGCGCGCCGCCAGCGTTCGTCCTGAGCCAGGATCAAACTCTTAGTTAAGTTTGTATATCTATCACTCTTTCAAGTGTTAGTATCTTAGCTCGATTGCTATCGCTAGCATTACTTGCTTTTTTCTCAAAAAAATTTTAATAGGGTCCTTGTATTCATCATACAAAGTTTATAAATTGTTGTTCAATTTTCAAGGTTCAAGTTCCTTGTCCGTCTCTCTTGACGGCTTGACTATTATATCATAACCTTTTCGGTTTGTCAAGACTTTTTTGAAAAGTTTTTTCTTTTTTCTTTTCTCTTTGTCTCGCTCGCTTTTCAGCGACCTCGTTATCATACCACAGTCTTTCGAGTTTGTCAAGTACTTTTTTTATCTTTTTTCAAAGTTTCTTTAGCTGGAAGTTTCTGTAAGCTCTCGCTTCCCTCTCGCTTCCTTCTCTCACTTGACTCCCTCTTCTCTTTTCAATCTCCTCGCTAACCGCTCTCGCTGTCAGCTCCATTATATTACCATACTACCCCCTCTTTGTCAACTACTTTTTGCAAAAAAAATTAAATTTTTTTATATTTTTTCCTAATTTACATACTTTTATAAGTTTTTCCACTGTTTTACCATGTTTTCCACGTATTTATTAACTTTCTCTTTAGATTTTTATTGTTTTTTGCCATTAATTGTAACAAATATTTTATAGTATCTTTTTTCTTCCCCAACTATAATTGTATTTTCTATTGTTTTTATTTGTTAACTTATATTTCTTGCTTCTATAACTCCCTGGAGTTTCATTAAAAAGTTAACTATATCATCTATATTAATATTTGGATTGTCGAATTTTGCACATATTGAAACAGGTGCTGCTCCATCAACAGGTATATTCTGATTTACAGTAATTATATTTACTCCTTCTCTGGATAAAGATGTCAAAACAGACGATAATATCCCCGGTTCATCTTCAAGTTTCAAATAAAGGTTAACCATGTTTTCACTTATACTATCATTATATGTGAAAATACAATCTCTGTATTTATAGAATGCACTTCTTGATATGCCTGCTTTTTTAGCAGCTTCCGTTGCACTTTTTACTTTGCCTTGAGCCAGCATTTTTTTTGCATATAGTACTTTTTCAAAAACTTCGGGCAAGCAATCCAGGGAAACAAGTACAAATTTATTTTCATTCATAACCTCAACTCCCGACTTTATTAAATATTTTAAAGCTTTTATTCATTATATAATACTGATTATATAAATTCAATCTTAACTTGCTATCATCTTATGATATTGAAACTTTGTTATTTTTATTGAAAATAACAAAATTAATGTTATAATTATGTTTATAACAAATTTCATACGGAGAATGATAAAATGATTCAAACAAATACAAATAAATCTCAAAAGAAAAGTATTTTTAAATTTCCGGCGCAAGTTATTGCCATAAGCTTCATGACTGTTATTATAGTGGGTTCTATTTTACTTATGATGCCTGTTTCTTCACGGAGCGGTACTTCAACAGCATTTCTTGACGCACTTTTTACTGCCACATCCGCTACATGTGTTACAGGCTTAGTAGTTTTCGATACGTTCACCCATTGGAGTTTTTTCGGGCAAGCAATAATATTACTTCTTATTCAAATAGGAGGTCTAGGGCTTGTTACTATAACTTCCTTCTTTAATATAGCTCTTGGGCGAAAACTCGGACTAAGAAGTATGCAACTTGCACAGGAATCTATAAATAGTAACTCAATTACCGATATTGCAAGAATTATTAAATTTGTTGTTACAGCATCACTTACAATTGAGCTTACAGGTGCACTTTTACTATCTTTCACATTTGTACCCAAATATGGCTTTGAGGGAATTTGGATTTCATTTTTCCTAGCTGTATCTGGATTCTGCAACGCAGGATTTGATATTCTAGGCAGAGAAAGTGAATTCACTTCATTATCTAACTACGTGGGTAATATCAATGTAAACCTTACCATATCAGCACTTATAATATTGGGTGGACTTGGTTTCTTGGTTTGGAGAGATATTATTAATTATCATAAAACAAAAAAACTTCTCATGCATACCAAAATTGTTCTTACTGTTACAGGAATACTGATTTTCAGCGGATTTTTAATATTTCTTGTATGTGAATGGAACAATCCCGCTACTTTAGGCAATCTTTCATTTGGGAAAAAGCTCCTTTCTGCATTTTTCCAATCTGTTTCCACAAGAACAGCCGGATTTAATACTATTGATATTGGGGCTCTCAACTGGGATACAAAAATCCTATCATGTTTTTTAATGTTTATCGGAGCTGCTCCGGGTTCAACCGGTGGAGGTATTAAAATTACTACTGCAACTGTTGTAATAATGACTGTTTACTCTGTGATCAGCGGTAAAGATGAAACTACAATCTTTGGAAGAACAATCCCTCACAGCACAGTTTATAAATCTCTTGCTATTTCCGTTTTGGCACTTTTGGGAGTTACTATTACTTCAGGTGTAATATATGGCACACTGGGAAATGCAGCATATTCTGTTATCGATACTTTCTTCGAATCCGTTTCTGCATTCGCCACAGTAGGACTTTCCTGCGGAGTTACCTCTGCGGCAAACTTTATTTCAAAACTTTTACTCATATTTCTCATGTTTGTGGGACGCGTCGGACCTGTATCCTTTGCTATTTCACTCACATTCAGAAAAGTTTCTCCTAAGGAAGAGATCCTTCCTGAAGCAAAAATCATGGTTGGTTAATTTTAAAAATTAAGCTCCGATTTTGGATTCATATATCCGATTCGGAGCTTTTTATTATTAAAAATAATAATTTTAACATTTTTATTTAAAGACAGCTATTTATCCATATTTTAAACACAAAACAGTTTGAAAATTAAATCCAATATACAAAAATATAAAGTAACTTAAAAACTTTGTTGAAGTATTTTTAAAAAACTGATAATATATACATGATATCACAAATTTTAATTTTAGAAAAGTATTGGAGAATTTATTATGAACTTTATGAATTTACAAGCATTACAAGATCCACGTCTTTTAATAAGTGCTTTAATGATAGCACTTTGCTCATATTTGGTCGGCAGTATTAATTTTGCTGTTATATTTTCAAGAATATTTGAACACGATGATGTAAGAAAACATGGTAGCGGAAATGCAGGTATGACAAATATGCTCCGTGTTTACGGAAAAATTCCTGCGGCATGCACAGCAGTATTTGACTTTTCAAAAGGTATTTTATGCGGTGTACTCGCACGACTTTTCTTTGATAAAGTACTCCATGTATCACCAGATGTATTTGATCCTGTTTATTTTGGACTCTTCCCTGCACTCCTTGGACATCTTTATCCTATATTCTTTGGATTTAAGGGCGGTAAGGGAGTTTTAACTGCTTTCGGCAGTGTGCTTCTTCTTCACCCCGCAATATTTGCAATTTTATTTGCAATATATGTTCCTATGGCATTTATAACAAAGATAGTTTCCCTTGCCTCTATTTTAGGTATGCTTTCCTATCCGGTTTTGGAATTCATAAGTATAGCAATTTCAGGCAGTCATAACTATACAGATGCTATCATGGGCATCGTTTTGATAACTTTACCAGTTATAGCACATCACGAAAATATTAAACGACTTTTAAACGGTACCGAAAGAAAATTCGGCAAAAACTAATCTAATTATTTATGGGAGTAATAAAAATGAAAAATATACTTATTATAGGTGCAGGAAGCTTCGGAGTTTCTTTGGCTGTTATGTTTTCAAAGTACCATAATGTAACTCTCTATGCCAGAAACAAAGAAAAAGCCGATGAAATGCGCCTAACTCGAATTTGCAAATTAATACCCGATATTAAAATTCCTGAAAACGTAAAAATAGTTTCGGAATATGACGAAGTCTCAAAAAATGATATTATTATTTTAGCAACACCTTCCTATGGTGTAAGGCAATCCTGCCAAAATATCAAGGATATGGTAAATCCACGTTCTGTTGTAGTGTGCGTTGCCAAAGGTTTCGAAGAAATTACTCTAAAGAGAATGTCACAGGTAATTTCCGAAGAACTTATAAATAAATATGTTATTCTTTCAGGTCCTACTCATGCTGAAGAAATAGCTAAAAATATCCCTACTGCCATTGTTGCCTCATCATATGATCGTGAAATTGCAGAATACATCCAGGATGAACTTTCCTGTAACAATTTCAGAATATATGTCAGCGATGATGTAATAGGAGTTGAACTTGGAGGAGCATTAAAAAACGTAATAGCCCTTTCCGCAGGTGCTTTGGACGGGAGAAAACTCGGTGATAATACCAAAGCTGCTCTTATGACCAGAGGTATTGCAGAAATTGCCCGTTTGGGAGTTAAATGCGGTGCTAAAAGTGAAACTTTTGCAGGACTTTCTGGCATAGGTGACCTAATTGTTACCTGTACCAGTATGCATTCAAGAAATCGTAAAGCCGGTATTTTAATCGGTGAAGGATATACTGCTCAAGAAGCCATAGCTAAAATAGGAATGACTGTTGAAGGTTATAAAAACTCAAAGAGTGCCTATGAACTCTCCCTTAAATACCATGTTGAGATGCCTATAATAACTCAGGTATATAAAATACTTTACGAAAACAAGCCAATGGATAAAGCCATAGAGGATTTGATGGACAGACCTAAACGCCATGAATCAGAAGTTGTTTGGCTTTTAAACAAATAGGAGTTAATAATGATTAATCTTTTAAAGGAAAAAGAAAATCTTTGGGATTACCTTAGTAATCAATCAAAACCTATCGTTATTTACGGTATGGGTGACGGTGCTATAAAAATAATGAATGTTTGTAAAGATTATGGAATAGAAATTTCTGAAATCTTTGCCAGCGATGACCACGTAAGAGGAAATACATTTCTTGAATATAAAGTTAAAACACTTGCTCAAGTACAGGAAAAATACGATGATTTTATAATTTTGCTGGCTTTTGCCGCTTTTGAAGAAGGACTTATGAATAAGATTTACACTCTTGCTGAAAAACATGAGTTATATGCTCCAGATGTACCTGTTTTTGGCAGTGGACTCTTCACTTTAGAATACATAGAGGAAAATGAAATCCATTTTGACTTTGTGTATAATAAATTATCCGATGATTACTCTAAAAAAGTATATACAAACCTTTTAAATTTTAAAGTCAGCGGAAAAATAGATTATCTTAAAGATATATCAACTACAAGAAGCCAAGATTACACTGAGCTTCTTCCTCTTTCTGATGGTATTACATATGTAGATTTAGGCGCATATGACGGTGATACTATAAACGAAATTTTATCTCACAATATAACCCCTGATCGCATCATTGCTTTCGAACCAGATCCTAAAAATTACCGCAAACTTGTAAATAATACTCAAGAAATTCCACATGTTGAGCTTCACAATATAGGCTCCTACAACTGTGCAACCACTCTTTCTTTTAACAATAAGGCTGGACGAAATTCCGCTTTTGGCAGTGATGGAAAACATATTGAAATACCGGTAAATTCTGTAGACAATATTTTAAACGGAAGTCCTGCTCATTATATAAAAATGGATGTTGAAGGAGCTGAATATGCGACTATTTTAGGGTGTAAAGAAACTATGGTACAGTATAAGCCTGCAATGGGAATAGCCGCTTATCACAGAAATGAAGACCTTTTTAAACTCGCTGAACTAGTACTAAGTATAAATCCCAACTATGAGCTTTATATTAGGCATAATCACTATATTCCAGCTTGGGAAAGCATTTTTTATGCAATATAAGAAAAATAGAGAATTTCATTAGAAATTCTCTATTTTTTAAATATCCGTTTTAATGCTTTTTTGGTTATCAATAAAATTCTTAAAATTCTTCTGCTCAAAGAAATCATCAAACTTTTTCATACCCGTTATCAAAGCTTTTTTCTCTTCTTCCGTCATAGTTGATGCTATTTGTCTAATCATATTTTTATGATATTCTTCGTGATATTCTTCTATGTATCTGCCTTTTTCAGTGAGTTCAACGTAAACTGATCTTCTATCGTTTTCGTTTTTAACTTTTTTTAAAAATCCTTTTATAACAAGCTTATTAACTGCTATTGTTACTGATGAATTGGTTATATCAAGAGTCTGTGCAATTTCGCTCACTGTATTTCTGCCCTTGCCACCTTTATCTGCAGCTTCAATAAGATGAAGTTCACTTATGGATAGGTCGGAATTACTTAATTGTCTTATAACCTGTTCTTGAGATTTCAAAACTCCGTTAAAGGCAGAAGTAAGAAAATCATTCAGTTTTTCTTCAAAATTATCCAAATCTTTACCCCCATTGCCCCTTTGTCTTCAAAACTAATTAAACCAAAAAAACTTTTGTTTGTCAATAAAATATTTTAGTACAAAAAAGCCTCCGCTGTTTTTATACAGGGAGGACTTTTTTATACCGTGAAATATAATTCTTATTTCTTTTCTCTTTCCTGCCACATAACCCACAATGGACCTGCAATACAGATAGAAGAGTAAACACCGGACAACATACCTATAATCATCGGGAAAGCAAATGTCAATATGGACTTTACATTGTACATGTAAGCCAATACACATACTACAACCATTGCCATTACTGTTGTTACAGTTGTTGCAATAGAACGTGAAAGACATTGAGATGTACTCATATTTACAAGTTCTGTAATAGTATAGTGGTTTCCGTAAATCTTTTTATTTTCACGAATTCTGTCGTAGATAACGATTGTATCGTTAAGTGAGTAACCAAGTATTGTCAAAACAACTGCAATAAAACTGTCGTTGAGAGGTATTCTCAAAATTACAAATGTTGCAAAAACAACGATTATATCATGGAACAAAGCGATAACAGCCATAACACCAGCGGAAACACCACCGATTGTCTTAAATCTGAATCCTACATACAAAATCATCAAAGCTGATGCAAATACTACTGCAACAATACATTTTGTAAGGAATTCCTTACCGATTGTCGGGTCAACAATGTTGATGGACAAAGTTTGAATATTGTTTCCTGCATATTTTTCTTCAACCTTATTTGTAAGTTCCATTTGCTTATCAGAAGAAATTCCTTTTGGGTCAGCAAGTGAAACTACAAAGTTATCAGATCCTGTTATTGCGTTTTTTGTCTTTTGAATTGTAATTCTTTCATTTAGAACACTTTCAATGTCTTTTTTAAATTCAGTTTCTTCAATAGTTCCTTCGTAGTTGTAAGTAATAATAGAACCACCTTTAAACTGAATATCAAGTTTAATACCAAAAAATGTCGCACAGAGTATACATGCTGCCAAAATCAAAGCGGAAATAGTAAAATATACTTTTCTATGTCCGACAATATTATAAGTTTTCATTCTTAGCACCTCCGTACAACACAGGATTTTTTAACTTGTCAAACTTAGACAAGGAAGTCAGCATAAGTCTTGAGCAGAGAACGCCCATAACCAAGTTGAGAATAACACCTACGAGAAGTGTAAATCCAAAAGAGTAAATTGCACCTGCTGTTGCTGGCCCAAACCATGTAAAAATAGGACGGAGCAATTTAGCAAACATACTGTTGGAAGGTCCGAATGCTCCCATAAGGATAATAGCTACAAATATAACTGTAACATTTCCGTCGAAAATAGCTGTAAATGCTCTGCTAAAACCTGAATTAATAGCATTTTCAACATTCTTTCCCGCTCTGAGTTCTTCCTTAATACGTTCAGCAGTAATAATATTTGCATCAACACCAAATCCAATTGCAAGTATAATACCTGCTATACCGGGAAGTGTTAATGTAAAACTACGGAATGCAGGGAAAAATCCTGTAATTGAAGCAATCATAAGACCAACCTGTCCAAGAAGTGCAATTGAAGCTACAAATCCGGGAAGTCTGTACAAAACTGTAACAAATATTGCAATAAGTACAAATGCAATTATACCTGCTTTAACCATTGCATCCTTAGCTCCCATACCGAGTGTAGGAGAAAGTGTATTGTAGTTTTCCGTCTGAAGTTTGAATGGTAGTGCACCGGCATTAATCTTTTCAGCCAAAGCAGTAGCTTCTTCAGGAGTGAAGTTTCCTTCTATTACACATTCTCCATCTTTAACTTCAGTCTTTACGAGCGGAGCGGAGATCATTTTATCGTCCATCCAAATAGACATTGGCATCTGAAAACAAATTCTAGTTGCATCAGCAAACTTGTCTTTTCCTTCTTCGTTAAACTTAAGTGATACCATATATTTGTTCTTCTCAGGATCTACAGAAGCAAAAGCTGTTTCTACGTCCTTACCTTCAACAAGTACATTTTCCAAAGTTTCTCCTGCCGGAGCTCCTGTTTGTGGATCTCTTTCAGCGCCTTTACGGAATGTAAGTCTTGCTGTTTCTCCAAGCTCTGCAATAGCTGCCTGGGGGTCAAAATTTTCTTCATCCGATTTCCAAGGGAATCTTACGATAATTCTGTCCTTATTAAAATCTGTGTAAACTTCATAGTCTGTGATACCAAGGTTTACCAAACGCATTTTAATAATAGATTCTGCCTTTTTCATTTCGTTTTCGGTAGCATCATATTCATCAGGTGGCAGGAATGTAACATCAACACCTCCGCGGATATCAGTACCCCAACGAATATCCTGAGCTCCTCTAACATAAGTAGTTGTAACATCTCCGTATTGTGTGCTAATACCTGTAAATGCAGTTACTGTAACCAGCATTATAAGTAAAGCTACAATGAAAAATACGGATTTACCCACTTTTTTCATTTGCAATCCTCCAATTTTTAGTTTACTGAACGCCTGTGATATTTACTGGGTTCAATCTTAAAATTCACGGTAAAATTCAGCATTCATACAGTTAATTATATGATAAATTCAACTAAAAGTCAATAATGTCGAGTCTTTTATTCCCAGTTAATTGTTTAAACTACATTATAAAAAACGCCCCGCATATTTTTATGCGGGGCGAAATATATGAGATTGAGATTTACGGATTATAGATTACTTTTCTTCTTGATTAGCAAGCTCAACAAGATGTTCGTACTTTTCATTTGCATTCTTTTCAGCCTTTTCGAAGAGTACTTCAGCTCTTTCTGGGAATGCTCTTGTCAAAGAACTGTAACGTACTTCATTCTTAATGAAGTCTTGGTAATTAGCCTTAGGAGCCTTAGAATCGAGTACGAATGGATTCTTTCCTTCAGCCTTAAGACGTGGGTCATATCTGAATGTATGCCAATAACCAGCGTCAACAGCGTTCTTAATTGTTGTTTGAGCAATACCCATACCGCCCTTTGTACCATGGTTGATACATGGAGCATATGCAATGATAAGAGATGGACCATGATATGTTTCAGCTTCAACAAATGCCTTTAGACATTGGTTGTAGTCAGCACCCATTGCAACTTGTGCAACGTATACGTAGCCATAGCTCATTGCAATAGCAGCGAGGTCTTTTTGCTTAACTTCCTTACCAGCAGCAGCAAATTGAGCAACTGCACCTGTAGGAGTAGCCTTAGAAGACTGACCACCTGTATTGGAGTAAACTTCAGTGTTAAGTACGAGAATATTGATATCTTCACCAGAAGCGATTACATGGTCGAGACCACCGAATCCGATATCGAATGCCCAGCCGTCACCACCGATAATCCATACGGACTTCTTAGCGAGGAATTCCTTATCCTTAAGAATTTCCTGAGCCTTTTCACATCCGCACTTTTCAAGAGCTTCAACAAGAGCCTTTGCAGGAGCAGCGTTCTTCTTACCATCGTCAGCTGTTTCGAGGTAAGCATTGCAAACTGCCTTGAATTCTTCAGATGTAGATTCAGCAGCAAGAGCTTCAACTTTCTTGATAAGTCTGTTTCTCAATGTTGCTTGAGCAAGGTACATACCATAACCATATTCAGCGTTATCTTCAAAGAGGGAGTTAGCCCAAGCTGGACCATGTCCTTCAAGATTCTTTGTATATGGTGTAGAAGGTGCAGAACCACCCCAAATAGAGGAACATCCTGTTGCGTTAGCAATGTACATTCTGTCACCGGCAACCTGTGTGAGGAGCTTAACGTAAGGTGTTTCACCACAACCAGCACATGCACCTGAGAATTCGAGCAATGGCTGCTTGAACTGGCTTCCCTTAACTGTTGTATCCTTGAATTTTTCAAGAACTTCTTCATGTACAGGTACCTTTGTACCAAAGTCAAATCCCTTTTGGGAATCGAGCTGTGTATCAAGAGGAGCCATTGTAAGAGCCTTAGAGCCCTTAACTTCAGGACAAACGTTTACACAAGAACCACAACCTGTGCAGTCGAGTGCGGAAATTGTCATAGCAAACTTATAACCAGGCATTTGCTTCATATCAGCTACCTTTTGTTCTGCAGGAAGGTTCTTAGCTTCTTCATCTGTAAGAGCAATAGGTCTGATACATGCATGAGGACAAACGTAGGAACAAAGGTTGCATTGGAGACATTTTTCTGGATTCCAAGAAGGAATATCAACAGCAACACCACGTTTTTCGTATGCAGCAGCACCTGTTGGAACTTCACCGGTTACATAATCAACAAATGTGGAAACAGGAAGATCGTCACCCTTTTGAGCATTTACAGGAATAAGAACATTGTTAACGTAGTCAATAAGTTTCTTGTCGTCGCCTGTAGCCTTAGGAAGTTCAGAATGTCCTTCTGCGTTCTTCCAAGAAGCAGGAACTTCAATCTTCTTGTAGCTCTTAGCACCACGTTCAATAGCATCGTGGTTCATCTTAACTACTGCTTCGCCCTTTCTTCCGTAGGACTTAGTAGCAGCATCCTTCATATATTTAATAGCATCATCTTCCGGAATTACCTTAGCAATGCTGAAGAATGCAGATTGGAGAATTGTGTTAATTCTCTTTCCTAATCCGATTTCCTTACCAATGCTGATACCATCAATTGTGTAAAGGTTAATATCATTTTCAGCGATGTAACGCTTCATTTCAGCTGGGAATCTGCTTTCGATTTCATCCATATCCCAACCACAGTTAAGAAGGAAGGAACCGCCCTTCTTAATATCAGAAACCATATCATATTTACCAACATAAGATGGATTATGACATGCAACAAAGTCAGCCTTGTTTATTAGGTATGTGGACTTGATTGGCTTATCACCGAATCTAAGGTGGGATACTGTGATACCACCGGACTTCTTGGAGTCATAAGCAAAGTAAGCCTGAGCATACTTATCTGTATGGTCACCAATGATCTTGATAGAGTTCTTGTTAGCTCCTACTGTACCATCGGAACCAAGACCCCAGAACTTGCAGCTGATTGTGCCTGCAGGAGTTGTGTCAGGAATATTAGCTCTGTCAAGAGAGAGGTATGTAACGTCATCGTTGATGCCAAGTGTAAATCTCTTCTTAGGTGTTTCGCTCTTAGCATTTTCGTAAACAGCTGCGATATCAGCAGGAATTGTGTCCTTGGAACCGAGGCCGTATCTTCCGGAGTAAACAGGAAGACTTGTGAATTGGCTGTCTTTAAGAGCAAGAACAACATCAAGGTAAAGTGGTTCACCCAAGGAGCCTGCTTCCTTAGTTCTGTCAAGAACAGTAACTGTCTTAGCAGTAGCAGGAATAGCATTTACAAGGTGTTTAGCAGAGAATGGTCTGTAAAGTCTTACTTTAACGAGACCGTACTTACCGCCGTTAGCGTTGAGGTAGTCAATTGTTTCTTCTATTGTTTCACATACAGAACCCATAGCAACAATAATATGTTCAGCATCTGGAGCACCGTAGTAGTTGAAGAGCTTGTAGTCTGTACCAAGCTTTTCGTTAACCTTATTCATGTATTCTTGTGTAAGGTCAGGAATAGCATCGTAGAACTTGTTGCAAGCTTCTCTAGCTTGGAAGAAGATATCTCCGTTTTGAGCAGTACCACGAAGTGCTGGATGTTCAGGGTTAAGAGCACTCTTTCTGAAGTCTTCAACAGCTTTCTTATCAAGCATATCTTCGAGATCCTTGTAATCCCAAACAGCTACCTTTTGGATTTCATGAGAAGTTCTGAAACCGTCGAAGAAGTGAAGGAATGGAACTCTTCCCTTGATTGTTGTCAAGTGAGCTACAGCGCCGAGGTCCATAACTTCTTGTGCGGAGTTGGAGCAGAGCATTGCAAAGCCTGTTTGACGGCAAGCATAAATATCAGAATGGTCGCCGAAGATGTTAAGAGCATGAGAAGCTACACATCTTGCGGAAACGTGGATAACGCATGGAAGAAGTTCTCCGGCAATTTTGTACATATTAGGAATCATAAGGAGCAAGCCCTGTGATGCTGTATATGTTGTTGTAAGAGCTCCGGCTGCCAAAGAACCGTGTACTGTACCTGAAGCACCTGCTTCTGACTGCATTTCAACAACCTTTACTTTTTCGCCGAAAATATTTGTTTTATTTTCTGCTGCCCATTTATCTGTTGCTTCTGCCATAACAGATGATGGTGTAATTGGGTAAATAGCAGCTAAATCTGTGAACGCATAGGATACGTGAGCAGCTGCTGTATTACCATCCATGGTTTTCATTTGTCTCTTTATTGCCATGATGATCAATTCCTTTCTTTGATTTGAATTTTACGGACAATTAAGGGGATAGTGCTAATACCCTAAAATTCTCACTAGCTTTTGTATTAGGGGGTAGTGCTAATACCCTAAATTTTTTGTAGCATAATGAAGAACTTTCTTATAAAGATATTCCAAAAATATTATCTGTCAAATGCATTGATGAAAATCATATCACATTTTTATCTTCATATGTCCTTTTAAATATTAACATTTTTCTTGCAATATGTAAAGAGAAATTATATACTTAATAGCAATTTTTATAAAAACAGGCCAAAAAACCAAGTGATAATTTATATTTATATATCATTATCATAAGATTTTATTTTTATAACCCTTTAGGCATATACTTTTAAAATAGTTCTCATGTAAAAAAATATATATCAAAACAAAAAATCATATAACCTATAAAAATTGATCTTAAATTTTTTCAATAATTCTTTTTATAAGTATTTCCCCTTCTACGGGTTTTCCGTCAAAAATAGAAATTATTTTGAACGGAATATAATTTTTAATGCAAAAATTAAGAGCTGATGCAGTCCCCCTTGATTTTAAATCCCAGAATGCTAATACAAAGTCAACAGATTTTACTATTTCTTCATTTCTTACCAAAGGTGCACGCCTTGAAAATTTTTTGTAATCAGGCAGGATTTCTTTGCATGGCACATTAAGTATTTTTGCAGCTTTTTTTGCCAAGGTATCTATTCCTTTTGCCCCTCCAGATACTATTTCCAAACATTCATAAGGTAAATATTTTATTATATCTTTTTCAGAAATATTACCACATTCTCTTGAACCTATAACAGCAACTACCATATTTTTATCCTTTCATCAATATAATTAACCATTTATATTATATATACATATAATATGTATATATTTATTTTTGTAAAGTCCTATTGCACTATATTTAAACATATGGTATTATATTTTTAATTTAGCAATTTAAACTGTAATATCAATTAGGAGGTAGAAAGATGAACGCTTTAACATTTGTAAATATTAATTGCTGTTGTTGTCATAATCTTCGAGCCTCGTGAGCATTTTATAATTTCTTGCCATTATTTTTGGTAAAAATTTAATTTGTTCTTTTTGCTGATGCTCGGAGTTTTTCTGATGCGCAGCTTTTTTTATTTTACAACATATTTTATTATATTTAAGGAGATTTTACTGTGAATATACAAAATAAATTTGATACTCTTTCAAAACTTATCGGAAATACACCTCTTTTAGAAATTGAACTTTCTTATAAAGGAAAAATAAGAAAAATATATGCAAAAGCTGAATACTATAATTTCACAGGCAGTATTAAAGACAGAATGGCATTTCATATTTTAAAAAAAGCCTATGAAAACAGATCTATACAAGAAGGAAACACTATAGTTGAAGCTACCAGCGGTAACACAGGAATTTCCTTTTCCGCTATAGGAAAATATCTGGGACACAAAGTTGTAATTTATATGCCTGACTGGATGAGTGCAGAAAGAAAAGCTCTTTTAAAAGCTTACGGTGCTGAAATAAAATTTGTTTCCCGTGAAGAAGGTGGATTTATCGGCAGTGTTGCAAAAGCCAAAGAATTTGCAACAGTAAATCCAAACACATTTTTCCCGGACCAATTTTCCAATTTCAACAATACTGAAGCTCACGCAATTTCTACAGGTCCGGAAATTGCAAATCAATTAAAATCCATTGGCAAAACAGCAGATGCAGTAGTTGCCGGTGTGGGCACAGGCGGTACATTGTGCGGAATCGGGAATTTTTTAAAAACTGTAAATCAAAATTTAAAATTGTATCCTCTTGAGCCTGTCAGCTCCCCTACGCTTTCCACTGGATTTAAAACAGGCTCCCATAGAATTGAAGGTATATCCGACCAATTTATACCTGATATTGTCAAAAATGCTAAGCTTGATGACGTAATAACTGTACATGATGGAGATGCTATATTAATGGCCCAGCAACTTTCCCAAAAGCTTGGTATAGGAGTTGGTATTTCTTCGGGAGCTAACCTTATTGGAGCACTAAAAGTTCAGGATATGATTGGATACGATAAAAATATTGTTACTGTTTTTGCTGATGACTGCAAAAAGTATCTTTCAACAGATTATTCTAAAAATGAACCCGTTAAAAATGATTATATTACACCTAATGTTGAACTTCTTTCTTTTAAGTCTATAAGATAGTTTTAACTATACTATTAAATTCATATTAAATAAAAAATATTAATTTTATTCAAATTTATGAAAATACTTGACTTTGAAACTTTATAGTGCTAATATGAAACAGGCATCTTCATAGAGGTAAAAAATATACTTTAATGATTAATATTAACTGGTTTTAAATTTTATTTTTAAAGCACTTAAAAAATGATAAAAACTAAAGTCAAATAGGTATTTTAACAACCATATATTATATAAAAATTATATGTCTATTCGCAAATATTAAAGATTTATTGATCAAAAATATGGTTGATCCTATAAATTATATTTTTTATTTTATACACTTTTTTGACTTATTTATTAATTTGATTTTTTCAATTTCATATACCTAATTTCATAAAACCTACACAAGAAAATATCCGATGTGAATATTCACATCGGATATTTTCTTTATATTATTATATTGTTATTACTTTATAACTGGAATTCTAGAGGTAATATCAGCCTTCATTTCAAGAGCGGCTTCTCTTGCTCCTTTTGCAAAATCTTTGCCTTCCATTCCTTTTTTCTGCCATGCAGTCAAAATTCCTCTGGAAGAATTAATAATTGCCCCTAGTCCTCTGTCATCAAATGCACCCTTTACATCTTCTGCTGTACCACCCTGTGCTCCATATCCGGGTACCAAAATAAATGTATGTGGCATGAGAGTTCTCATTTCAGCCAATTGTTTAGGATAAGTAGCACCTACAACAGCTCCTACTGCGGAATATCCGTATTTACCACGGCTTTCCTCGCCCCATTTTTCACACATTTTGCCCATTGCGTTATAGATAGTATCTCCGTTATCGAGTATTCTGTCCTGAAGTTCACCGGAAGATTTGTTAGAAGTCTTAACCAAAATAAACATGCCCTTATCATCTTTTTCACAAATAGGAAGCAAAGGTGCAACTCCGTCTGTTCCAAGATATCCGTTTACTGTAAGAGCATCTGCACCAAAGGGCTTAAATGTATTTTCTCCTACTTTATTTTCACCAATATGAGCTATTGCATACATCTCCATTGTTGAACCAATGTCGTTTCTTTTGCCGTCTTCAATAACAAACATTCCTTTGCTCTGTGCATATTCAATTGTTTCTGCCAAAGCTTTCATACCATGCCAACCTAAAGCTTCGTAATAAGCACATTGTGGTTTAACAGCAGGAACAATGTCATAAATTGCATCAATGATTCCCTTATTGAATGCTAGAAAAGCTTGAGCGGCTCCTTCAGCATTTTCGCCGTATTTTTCAAAGCATTCCTTAACTATTTCTTCGGGAATATATGCAAGCTTGGGGTCAAGCCCTACAACAGTAGGATTCTGTTTTTCAATAATTTTTTCAATAAGTCTGTCAAATGCCATAATTATTCTCCTTAAAATTAGTCTTTGTAAGTAACTTCTCCATTAAGTATAGTATATTTTACTTTTCCTTTAAAGTCCATTCCTATAAAAGGTGAATTTTTAGATTTACTGTGAATATCTTTCTCCGTAAAAGTCCAATTTTCATCTTTAAAAATAACTATATCTGCATTTTCGCCCAAGGATAAATTTCCACCCTTAACTTTGAGCATCTTTGCAGGATTTTCACTCATAAGTTCCACAAGTCGATTTACAGATATGATTTTTTCTTTTACTAAAGCCGTATATACTGCCGCAAAAGAGGTTTCAAGACCGATAATTCCGTTAGGAGCTTTTCTGAAATCTTCTTTTTCTTCCGGGGCATGAGGTGCATGGTCGGTAGCTATCATATCAAATGTACCGTCAGCAATACCTCTTAACACTGCCTGTCTGTCTTTTTCAGTCCTGAGAGGAGGACTCATTCTGTAGTTTGCATTTTCTCTTAGCAGTTCTTTATCAGTAAATATCATATAGTGAGGACCTGTTTCACATGTTACTTTTACGCCTCTCGCTTTGGCATCTCTAATAATACCAACACTTCCCCATGTAGATACATGAGCGATGTGAATTGCTGTATCAGTTCCCTCTGCAATTGCAATTTCTCTAGCTGTAATGCTATCCTCACTGGTTCTGTCCATGCCTTTTATACCAAGTTTTTCTGAGATTTCACCTTTGTTTATAATTCCGCCGTTTATAATTTTAAGATCTTCGCAATGGCTTATTGCAGGAACTCCCAATTCCTTTGCTTTTACCATTGCTGCCTGCTGAATAGCAGCATTTTCAACCGGTCTTCCGTCATCGCTGAAAGCAATTGCACCGGCTTTAACAAGAGCTTCGAAATCATTCATTTCTTCACCCTTCATTCCCTTAGTAATAGAAGCTATCGGATAAACTTTGGCTTTTGCATTTTTTGCCTTGTCAAGAATATATTTAATAGTTTCTTCATTGTCGATTACAGGCTTTGTATTTGGCATGCAAGCAACAGCTGTAAAACCACCTGCAGCCGCAGCATTTGTACCGGTTATAATGTCTTCTTTATGAGTAAATCCCGGGTCCCTAAGATGTACATGAGGATCTATAAATCCCGGTGCTACATACATCCCCTCCGCATTTATAATTTCTTCTACATCTTCAAAAATATTTTCCTCAATTTTTGAAATTTTTCCGTTTTCAATTAGCAAATCAGCAATTTTATCAATATTGTTTGCAGGATCAATAATATGTCCTTTTTTTATTAAAACTTTCAAGACAGCACCTCCGTTATATCGTTAAATTTTCTTAAAAGCCCTGTCCGTATAGTTTTTACTATTTGCGGACAGGGCCAATTTTTACTTTTGTCTAAACACTCCCGCTATGGTTATATTTAAACTTTCCTTAGTTATATTATACTTTTTAAAATCAAAATAATCAAGGACTAATTTATTGTCATTTTTAAATCTATATTTAAAATTCAAATGGAACAAATCCACCGGATGGTGACCCTATTAACAAAGACAAAAACGAAATTAAAACAAGTGCAAAAGCTAATATTAAATAAGTAAGCCATTTTTTCTTAGTTATCATCCCTAATTTTTCTATAAATTCAGCAGTAAGTCCAGAATATGTCGCTATAAAAATAATCCACATCCAGTTATTTTTTAGCATTAAACATATTGTTATCACAGAAAAACTTAAAAGCACATACATAACAATGCTTATAACAATATCTAAAAATTTATTAAGATTTTTCATAAAGATTCTCTTCTCTAATATTACTCGTAGGATTTACCCCAGTAATACGGCATCAGTTCTTTTAACTTTACAAATTTTAAGCAATTATCCTCCGTAGTTACAGCTACTTTTACATCTTCGCCCCAATAACGTAGGCGTTCCTGACAAATTCCACACGGAGAAAGTATTCTAAACTCACATTTTTCATTATCTCTTACAACACAAATACAATGTGTTACTACAGAATTAAATTTATGAGCCTCGCAGATTGCGCCTGTTTCAATACAAAGCTCAGCAGATGAATTTAAAACCTCAGGTGCAACACTTATTAAAAATTTACCATCTTCTGTATGTATTACAGCAGCTCCTCCCCAACCTACGGGATAACGTTTTTTTATAAATTCAACTGCAATATTGTACATATCTTTTTCAATATCCAAATTTTAATTCAATCCTTATCTTTTAATCTTCTTTTTTAGGATAATAAGTACATTCTTCAAAAAGACATTCTTCATTTTTATTAAAATATCCACAGTAATGCTTTTTCTCAAAAAGGCTTATACCAAGTTCTTTTTTCAGAATTTCATTTGCTGTGTCAAAGGCAATGAAAGTATTTCTCTTGCAACATCTAGGTCCGTTATAACTTCCTATATTCAATAAAGTTTGTCCTGTTATTTTATTTACCAATCCCCATTTTTCCTTGTTAAGAGGTGAAGTTTGTTCAATAATTGCAAAGAAAATTCCAACACCAACTCCTGCTCCGCAAGATCCTGCATATCCGCAGAATCCACCTGGGATTTTGCTTCCTCTGTCTTTTGCAATACGAAGGTATCTGGATTTAAGCTCAGGCTGTCCTATTTTATTAAGATAAGCAGCTGTTAAAACCGCAGGCACTAAAACATGATGTTCAGGTCCATGGAGATGAATTCTTTTATCCTCAAAAAGTATTCTTGCAATTGCAAAAGGATCTGTTTCTTCACTTGCTTCACATACCTTTATTACCAAATCATTTCCCTTGGCTCCATGACATTCATCACAAATGAAATGTCCTTTTTCACACTGTACTTGGCTAGTAAACTTTTTATGACAGCACATACATTCCATTTCTATAGGTTCGGGTAAATACTCAAGTTTTGATCCGCAATAAACACAGTTTTGCTTAAAATCCATTTTTATTACTCCTCATATAATTTATATATTTTTATGAATTATATCATTATGGTTTTGGGCTGTCAATCTTACTATATCTACATAATAGACAATACCCCTGAAGTTAATTTCAGGGGTATATAAAAATATAAATCTTATAATGATTCTTTAGAGACAGCATTATCTTTTTGTTTCATACTGTATAAAGCTATACTTAAAGCAACCGCAATCAATGCTGCTGTCACCCAACCCATTCCCAAAGAGAAGAAAGGAAGTACTGTAAATATATCCTTTACAAATCCCAATGGTACTTTCATTTCAGACAAAGAATAAACAACACTTACAATTCCTGTAACAGTAATAGCAAAAGGATATACATAAGGATTGTTTTTAAATTTGGAATCAAAAAGTCCAAGCATAACCAAAACTATGGAAACAGGGTAAATCATATTGAGTACAGGCACCGAAATGCTGAGTATAGTATTAAGACCTTGATTGCAAACTGCAAAGGAAAATCCAACAATTATAAATATCCATTTTTTATAGCTGATTTTTGGTGTAAGTTTTGATAAAAACTGTGATATAGAAGTGATAAGTCCAATACAAGTTGTAAGACATGCCAGTGTAAATATTACTGCCAATATAACCGCACCTGTATTTCCAAAAAGCTGATAAACAATACAGCGAAGTGTCCATGCACCATTATCTTGAATTGAATAAACCCCTGAACTCATCATTCCCATATATGAAAGCATCAAATAAACCATTGTCAAAATACTTCCTGCAACTATACCTGCTTTCACAGTGCAACTCACTATTTGCTTGTTTTCTTTAACATTAAGATTTTTAAGAGTTGCAGCAATTACAAAGCCAAAGTTTAAAGCTGCAATAGCATCCATAGTTTGATATCCTTCCAAAAATCCTTTTACAATAGCTCCTGAAGCATAGTCTGGCTGAGGCATACTAACCTGCGTTGTTCCCCTAAAAATAAAACTTAAAAAAACAAAAGTCAAAAGTACCAAAAGTGACGGAGTTAAAAACTTTCCAATTCTGTCCATGAGTTTACTTGGAGTCATTGCAAGCCAACCTGCTGTTAGGAAAAATACTGTGGAATATAAAAGCATCATCATTCCTGAGGAAACATTTTCAGAAAGATACGGAGCTATTGCCATTTCAAAAGGAACGGAAGCAGCTCTTGGTATTCCAAGACCGGGTCCTATGGACATATAAATTAAAATTGTAAATACCATTGCAAATTTGGGATTTACCTTTCTCGCCAATTTTTCAAGACCATCAAATTTTGCTATTACTACAACACCCAATACAGGTAAAATAACAGCGGTAATTAAGAATCCGATAATTGCAAACGGCATGTTTTTTCCTGCATTTTGTCCTAAGAAAGGAGGGAAAATTAAATTTCCTGCCCCAAAAAACAGTGAAAACAACATAAAGCTCAACAATAACATTTTTCTTTTTTCTAATTTCATCTTTCTTCCTCCTTAAAATTCAAACTGACTCAAACTGATTTTTAGTAATAAAAAAATCGTCCTTATGAAAAGGACGATTATAAACCGCGGTACCACCTTAAATTCCGAGAATGTTAATTCTCAGCTTCTCTTACGCATCTAACAATGCTCTCACCTATAACGTGGCTTCACTCCGGCGCACTTACTGCAATTCAGCTTGCTTCTCGGGGATGATTTCATTTCCAGATTATTTAGCAGTTCTCACCTACCACTGCCTCTCTGTAAAATCCACTGAAAATTACTTGTTCCTGTCAAATGAATTTCTTTTTTATTCTTGTTGTTTTACATTGTATCACTACAAAGTGCGAAAGTCAATACCTATTTTTCAAAAAAATAATATTTATTTTCATTTATCTGAAATATATTGTTTTTTTGTAGTTTTAATTAATTTAATATATTTAACTGTGAAAATTTATATTGTTTTTTTATAATTATATTTTTATGAATTTTCTTGTATTTCAACATATTATAATATAAAACCACGTAAATTAATAAAAAATGGCTGTAAAAACTCAGCCTAAATAAAAGTATCAGTCTGGTTTTTGTTTATGCCGAGTGTTAGGAAAATCGGAATAGTTCTAACACCTTATTTCTTCTTTTTCCAAACAAAAACATTCAGAATTGCAAAAATGAAAATGAATCCCAAGATAATCAACCCGTTGAATACTTTTGTTCCAGTTCCAACATTGGTTTTCGCAAACAGATACCAAAGACTGTAGCCCATGATTCCGATAAGAAGGATGCTCAGAGCAGTCCAGAGTATCCTGAATAGTGTGTCATATTTATTCCAGAACTCAGGATATTTCTTTTTTGATACGCTAATACCTAAGTTTAACATAATCAAGAAAAGGACCAGTATTATCTCTCGCATATAATTTCCACCTTTCGGGTAACTTGCAACTGTTAGATTTATTTTGATATATCTAATGCTCTACTCTAAATTCATTTTAGCAAAAAAGGCCAGCCACATCAAGAGGCTGACCTTAAAAACATAAAAATGTGCGATTTTTAGTTGTTTTTGCTTCAATCTGCACTGATTGGTGTAACCTTGGTTTAAACGCCAATTTTCTTACACCATTTTGAAGATTTACACCACTTGATTAGTACATCTTTGCTCCGGCTGGAATTGCATCGTCAAGCTGAATGAGATTGAGACCTTCTTCGTCACCTATATGGTGAATTGCGGAAATGATCATGCCACAGGAGTCGATGCCCATCATTTTACGAGGAGGCAAGTTGGTGATAGCAAGAAGTGTTTTACCTACCAAATCTTCAGGTTCGTAGTAGTTATGAATACCACTGAGGATTATTCTGTCTTCACCACTACCATCATCAAGAACAAACTTAAGGAGTTTCTTTGACTTTGGAACAGCTGTGCATTCCTTAACCTTAACAGCTCTGAAATCAGACTTTGCGAATGTATCAAAATCAACAAAATCTTCAAACAAAGGTTCAATTTGAATCTTGGAAACATCCAATGAAGATGCTGCATTCTTAGGAGAAACATATGTCTTTACAGAACCACCCTGAATAGATGCTGTTTCGGAAGTAGCTTCATCATTTTTTCCATTATCTCTACCATCACCCAAGGGTTTCATTGTGGGGAACAAAAGAACATCCCTGATTGCAGCACTATCTGTAAGAAGCATAACAAGTCTGTCAATACCGATACCAATACCACCCGTTGGAGGAAGACCAACTTCAAGAGCATTGAGGAAATCTTCGTCCATATCGTTAGCCTCATCATCTCCCTGAGCTTTAAGTTCAAGCTGATGCATGAAACGTTCTCTTTGGTCAATCGGGTCATTAAGTTCGGAAAATCCGTTAGCAAGTTCTCTTCCGTAAATATAAAGCTCAAATCTCTCTGTATAACGAGGATCTGCTGCATTTTTCTTTGCGAGAGGGGAAATTTCAACAGGCTGTCCCATAATAAATGTAGGTTGCATAAGGTTTTCTTCAACATATTCTTCAAAGAACAGGTTGAGAATATCACCTACAAGATGACGATTTTCATATGCAATATGGTGTTCGTCTGCAATTCTTCTTGCTTCTTCAAGCTCTGTAATCTTATCAAAGTCCACACCACAAGCTTCTTTAACAGCATCAACCATTGTAATTCTCTTAAATGGCTTACCAAAGTCAATTTCCGTACCTGCGTAAGAAATCTTTGTTGTACCCAAAACCTTCTGAGAAACTTCTCTTACAAGTCCTTCACCAAGGTCCATCATTCCCACATAGTCTGTGTATGCCTGGTAAAATTCGAGCATTGTAAATTCAGGATTATGTCTTACATCCATACCTTCATTTCTGAATACTCTGCCTATTTCGTAAACTCTGTCAAATCCTCCTACGATAAGTCTCTTAAGATGAAGTTCAAGAGCAATTCTCAAGTACATATCTATATCAAGAGTATTATGGTGAGTAATGAAAGGTCTTGCCGCTGCACCACCTGCAATAGTATGAAGAACAGGAGTTTCAACTTCCAAATATCCCTTGCTATCGAGGTAATTTCTTACTTCCTTGATAATAGCACTGCGCTTTTCAAAAGTATCTCTTACTTCAGGGTTAACAATAAGATCAAGATAACGCTGACGATATCTCATATCTGTATCTTTAAGTCCATGCCATTTTTCAGGAAGAGGACGGAGAGATTTTGAAAGCAAAGTCATTTTATGCGCTTTAACACTGATTTCTCCTGTACGAGTTTTAAATACTTCACCTTCAACACCGATGATATCTCCGATATCCCATTTTTCAAATTCCTTGTAACTTTCTTCACCAACTACATTAATGCCGATGTATATCTGAATTTTTCCGGAACGATCGCTGATGTGTGCAAAAGAAGCTTTTCCCATAACTCTCTTGCTCATAACACGTCCTGCAATAATTACATTTTTACCTTCATATTCATCATAATTTGTATTGATTTCTTTAGCATAAGTATCAACGTTAAATTTTGTTATTTGGTAGGGGTCCTTATTCTTTGCTCTAAGTTCAGCAAGTTTTTCACGTCTGATGCGAAGAACATCTGTCAATTGTTCTTCTGTCTGCTGAACATTTTCATTGATATTGTCCTTAGACATATTGTGCAACTCCTTTTCTGTATATATTAGTTCTTTACCCTTTAGGTTCATAATGTCTATAGTATTATACATTAAATTGAATAAAAATAAAAGTGTTCTTTTTATTTCTCAAGCTTTTTGTATGAATTGCAATAAATACCGCCTTTTAAAAAATTATTTTTTGTAGTCAATTTTGTTAAAACTATATTATTAGAAAAACAATCGCTGTTAAAGCTGCTCCCAAAACCCCTGAAATTGCCATTCCAACCCAGTTAAACGGTTTTTTATATTTAATATTTATATTTCTTTCTTTTTCCGGATTTAAGCCTTTTATATAATCAACAGCTTTTGTATTTACTGACTTTTCATCTTTATCTAAAAACTCAGCTCTTACAAATAAAATTACTCTTTCAAAATATTTATTTTCTGTTTCTGAAATTTCAATAATATTTTTATTTACCCCTCTAAGCATATATACACCCCATCCATCATATTTTATTATCAATCCATTCTTTATTTTATATTTATTGAATAGTATTATTTTTATCTTTTTATCTTTTTATATACCCATGGAGTAAAAATTAGATTTTAAAATAATATGTAAAAAAATGTTTATGATATAATTTATAAATATATTTAAGTTTTCCACTGTTTCCACGTGAATTTTTTACCAAAAGTCCATAATAATTTATTTATTATACAATACGTAATATTTTTATTGCCAAATTAAAAATATTATGTGGAAAACTCTGTGGAAAGTGTGAATAACTATCATTGCTATCGTATTTAAAATTTTTAACTTTTTTATTATATATTGTTAATAATTATTTCATTCTATATTAAAATCGTACAATTTGTAAAAAATAATCATTTTTTATAACTTTAAGGAAAGAAAATCATTATGATTTTTCATATTTTTTAACATTCTAATACAAATATATAATGAACTTATTTTAAAAAATATATAAAAATATTACCTTTATTATTGTCTTTATCAAAAAAGTATGATATCATTTAATTTATAATCCACAAAATAAAGGATGTGTAATATATTTGAAATACATTTGTTCCGATAAAAACATTATAGTAGAAGATCTAAACGACTTTGATTTAGCTGAAACTTTGGACTGTGGACAGGCTTTTCGTTGGAAAGAAGACGAGTACGGTGGATTCGACGGTATAGTAGAAGATAAAGTATGTCATATTAAAAAAAATGAGAATAAATATATACTGGAAAATTGTTCAGAAAATGATTTTTTAAATCTATGGTGGGATTATTTTGATTTAAATACTGATTACGGACAAATTAAAAAAATTCTCTCTCAAAATGAAACTATGGCAAAAGCTTGTAAGTTTTCTCCCGGTATCAGAATTTTAAGACAAAAACCTTGGGAAACTCTTTGCTCATTTATTATAAGTCAAAACAACAACATTAAACGTATTAAAGGCATTATCGAAAGACTTTGCCAAACTTACGGAAACGAAATTGAGGAAGGCTTTTTTACTTTTCCCTCAGCAGATACGTTAGCTGCTTTAGAACCTGATGATTTATCCGAGCTTAGAGCAGGATTCAGAGCAAGGTACATAATTGATGCGGCAAGAAAAGTTTCCTCCGGAGAAGTTGATCTTGAAAAAGTTGCCAAGCTGCCCACCGAAGAAGCCGCAAAAGAACTTATGAAAATCATTGGCGTAGGACAAAAGGTAGCTGACTGTACACTGCTTTTTGGATTCGGTAGAATAGACTGTTTTCCAAAAGATGTTTGGATAAAACGTGCCATGACTTATCTTTTTCCTGATGGACTCCCTTCTGAAGCCGTTCCCTACAGCGGAATTGCTCAACAATACATTTTTAATTATGTACGTGTCTGCCCCGAAGCACTTCCTTCGGAAGCAGTAAAAAAATAAATTGCATTTTATGCGGATTTTATGCGTTTCACGCAAATAAATGAAAGAAGGTAATTTTTATGTTAGTTACAGGCAAAGAAATTTTGGACCACGCACATAAACATGGTTATGCAGTAGGTGCTTTCAACATTAACAACATGGAAATTCTTCAAGCTCTCGTTGCAGCAGCCAATGAAGAACGTTCCCCTGTTATTCTTCAGGTTTCAGAAGGTGCTATTAAATACGCAGGTATGGATTATCTAGCAGCTATGGTTAAAGTTGCAGCAAATGAAACAACAGTTCCGATTTGTCTTCATCTTGACCACGGCACAACATACGAAACAATTATGAAGTGCATGACACATGGCTGGACTTCCGTTATGTACGACGGCTCTCATCATCCTCTCGATAAAAACATTGAAGAAACAGCTCATATTGTAAAGGTTGCTCATGCCTCCGGTATTTCTGTAGAAGCAGAACTCGGAAGACTTTCCGGAGTTGAAGATAATATATCTGTAGAAGAAAAGGATTCTATTTATACAAATCCTCAGGAAGCAGAAAAATTTGTAAAGGAAACAGGTGTTGACTCATTAGCTATCGCTATTGGAACAGCTCATGGCAAATATAAGGGAGAACCTAAGCTAGACTACGAACGTCTTGACACAATCAAGAAAATGCTCGATATGCCAATCGTTCTTCATGGTGCATCAGGTCTTACAGAAGAACAGCTTAAAAAGTGTGTAGCTTTGGGTGTAAATAAAATTAACATCGATACAGATTTCAGACAAGCATTTACAGATGGTATTAACTCTGTATTTGAAAAAACTCCTGATGTTTTTGATCCAAGAAAGATTCTAGGTCCTGCAAGAGATGCTGTAAAGCAAGTTGCAATAAAGAAAATCAGAATGTTCGGCAGTAACGGCATGGCAGATGTAGAATAATTTATTTTTATCACCTATTTTTAAAACAGCGAAGAGATTAAATATCTCTTCGCTGTTTTTAATTTTTTTATTATAGTTCAAATTCCTTTGGTGGTTCTTTATTTAAAAGTGTCTTTACAAAAAAGTCCCATCTTTTTCTAATAATATAATCCTGCATACATAAATCATGAAATGTATTTGGCACTATCAGCATTTCAAAATCTTTATTATGTTTTATCAGCTGATCCACAACTACCATAGTATTCGATACATTTACATTGTCATCTAAATCTCCGTGTACAAGGAACAATTTACCTTTTAAATTTTCCACAATCATACTGTTGTCCTGTTCATCATACATTTTTTCATCATATTTTCCGTTGTATCTTTCTACCCATGAATTGCAATATGCTCTTTCATTATGATTTCCGGAAACTGCAAATCCTGCTTTATAGAAATCCGGGTATTTACACATTGCTCTGACTGTTCCATATCCTCCACCGGAAACTCCCCATATTCCTATTTTTTCTAGATCTATTTCTTTTACATCCTCAGCAAGTTTTGTTATCATAAAAACATGATCTTCAACTCCTGCCGCACCACCAAGATTTTTATAGCAATGATCATAAAAGGCTTTTCCTCTTTTTGGAGTTCCCCTACCATCAATAATAACACAAATAAATCCAAGCTGAGCCATTGATTCCAAACCGCCAAGTACTTCTCTTCCACCTAAATTCCAAGCAAAAGTTGATGGTACATTATTTCTTTGCACTCCGCCGTAGATATAATCTATTACAGGAGCTTTTTCTTTTACATCAGGTGATTTTATCATTATCCCATATAGTTTATCTCCATCATCTGTTGTATAGGAAAATCTTTGTGGAATAATATATCCTGCAGAAAGAAGTTCTGTTATGTCCGTCTTTTCTATTATTTTTTCCTCTTTTGTCACTATATTCTTAACTTTAGTTTCTCCGGGAATATCAACTTCAGAGATTATATCAACAAATTTTTCTTTATCCGGTGACATAATTATTTGATGATTTGCATCTTCTTTTGTAAGAATCTCAAAATTTTCTCCATGACAACCAACTTTACATAATACAATGGCACATGGATCACTGTACCCTTCTATCTCTCTGGCAGTAAAAATAATTTCTTCTTTTTCTTCATCAACATTAATTAAATTTACAACCTCAAAATTTCCTTTTGTTATAGAACAGATTTCTGTTTTTTTGTTTTTGTCATAAAGATAAAAATGACTGTACCCTGTTTTGGGAGATTGCCATATTATATAAGGTTTTTCGGAAAATACATAGTTTGAAAAATTATAATCCATTCCACCATCCAAAGAGCCAAAAGAATCATATGAAAAAAACGTATCTGTTTTCTCTTCTATCAATATTTCAGTTTTACCGCTTTCAACATCCGCTAAAATAAGTTTTGCATTATCAAAAAATCTATTTAATGCTGTAAAGTAAATTTTATCTCCTTTTTTGTTCCAAACCGCTTTCATACAACCATTGCTAATAGGTGGAGTATAATTCATAGGTAATGGATCATAATCAATTGGTGTAATTTTTCCACTTACTAAATCATATATATAATAAGTTGCTGTAGGAATTTCTTCATCTCCCGGCAATGCATATTTAAAACTATGAAGAATAGGTCTAGGATTATTTTTATCGTTAGTAACATTTTGTACTACATATAAATCTTTTACTTTTCTTTCATCGACAACACTAAACACAAATTTTTTGCTGTCTTTTCTCCAAAGCACACCGGGAAAAGTAGACATTTGTCTCATTTTTTTCTTAATAGGTTCTCCTGTTCCTGTATAAACTCCATAAGCTCTGTACTTTTCCCCATCAAAAGTTATTTGCTTTATTTCATTATTTTCTGTATTTTTTAAATACAAATTATAATTTTCAGAATATACTTGAAATTTTTGGTTAGGCGAAAAAGAAATATCATTTTTATTTTCTTCTGGTTTAAAAATTGTTTTTTCGCCTGTATTTATATTGTATTTATAATATTTATATTCATTTTCTCCAATGGGCGTCTTTTTATATTGGATTTCTTCATTATTAATCCACTTTACCTCCATTGGAAAATTTTTTACCAAATGTTTAGTATGTAATAATTTTTTTGCATTTAAATATTTTTTTATCATTTAAATATTTCCTCCCTTAATTTTAAATTTAATAGATTTACATAAGTATAACATATAATTAATTTTTTTAAAATTTGTAAAGTATACAAAAAAACGCACATCTTTTTAGATATGCGTTTTTATCTCATTTAATTTTAATATTTATACAAGACTACTTGTCAAGGCCCATGTCATGACGAACTTCTTCAAAGCATTTAACAATGAAGTCAATGTCTTCCTTAGTATGGCTTGCACAAACCTGTGTACGAATTCTAGCCTTACCCTTTGGAACTACTGGATAAGAGAATGCTACTACATATACACCTTTAGCTCTCATGCGTTCTGCAAATTCCGCAGCTGTTACTTCATCATAAAGCATAACAGGTACACATGGATGTGTTCCTGGGATAATATCGAATCCCTTTTCAACAAGAAGATTACGGTAGTAAGTTGTTGTTTCTTCAAGATGGTCACGAAGTTCTGTGCTTTCTTCTAACATGTTGAACATTTCAATACTTGCACCTGCAATAGCTGGAGCCAAAGAGTTGGAGAAGAGGTAAGGACGGCTTCTCTGTCTGAGGAGGTCAATAATTTCCTTACGTCCTGTTGTGTAACCACCGGAAGCACCACCGAGAGCCTTACCGAGAGTACCTGTGATAATATCAACACGACCTTCAACTCCACAATGTTCAGCTGTACCATGTCCGTGCTTACCAACAAATCCTACAGCATGGCTATCGTCAACCATAACGAGAGCATTGTACTTGTCAGCCAAGTCACAAACACCCTTAAGGTTGCAGATAATACCATCCATTGAGAATACACCGTCTGTAGCAATGAGCTTAATTCTTGCTCCTGCTTCATCAGCTTCCTTAAGCTTAGCTTCAAGATCTTCCATGTTGTTGTTCTTGTATCTGAATCTCTTAGCTTTGCAAAGACGTACACCATCAATGATGGACGCATGGTTGAGTTCGTCACTGATAACAGCATCGTCAGCTGTCAAAATTGTTTCGAACAAACCGCCGTTTGCGTCAAAGCAGGAAGAATAAAGAATTGTGTCGTCTGTTCCAAGGAAGTCAGAAATTTTCTTTTCAAGTTGCTTATGAATATCCTGTGTTCCGCAGATGAAACGTACAGAAGCAACACCGTATCCTCTTTCGTCATATGTCTTCTTAGCAGCATCGATAAGTCTTTGATTATCGCCAAGACCGAGGTAGTTATTAGCGCACATGTTAATAACTGTTCTTCCG
>SAMEA104404097__coassemble_941_pt1 | contig 25823 bp, 27 predicted proteins | sample SAMEA104404097__metabat2_high_PE_069 | metagenome-assembled genome bin SAMEA104404097 (sample SAMEA104404097) | Balaenoptera acutorostrata
GGAAGTGTTTCATACCCAAAACTCTCCATGCGGATTCACGGCATACGGCAAAAGCTTCAGGAAGAATATCGTCAAGTGTTTCTCCTGCTGCAAGTCTTTCCTTAAATGCAGGAGTACATGCTCTAAGCTCATTGTCGCTCATTGCCTGATATTTACTTTCCAATGAAAGTACTTTTTCTTTAATGGGGTTAATTTTTTTCATTTCTCTCTGAGAATATGTTCCCAGAATTTTATCTAAAAATCCCAATAATTTCACCTCAAATATTATATCTTTATTTTTATTTTATACTATATTGCAAATTTATGCTTAACAGTTCTATTTTACATATATTAATAGTGTTTGTCAAATGAATTAAAGTAATTTGATTGAATAAATTTTATACAGAGTTTAAATTATTATGTATCTTGTTATTTTAAAAATAATTTGCTATAATTTATGGGACAAATTTGTAATTTTTAAAGGAATGATGACATATAGCTGATTTTAAATTTGAAAAGCTGGGAGATAAGATCGATATTTGCATAAGTGAAGATCATAAATTCGGAACTGACGCATTTCTTCTTTCTTCCTATGCTAAAATCAGAAGAAAAGATATTGCCTGTGACTTAGGAACCGGATGTGGCATAATTCCCCTTCTTTGGTTCAGAAATCCCGAAAATGCTCCGAAGTCTGTTTATGCCATGGATATACAGGAAAAAGCCATAGAACAACTTAATATTTCCATAGAAAAAAACGGCATTCAAGATAAGTTCAAAGCTGTTTGCGGAGATCTAAAAAATATTTTTGATTACTCTCTGCCAATGGGACAATTTGACCTTGTAACCTGTAATCCGCCTTACAAGATAAACGGTGCCGGTATAATAAGCGAAATGAACAGTGAAAAAATTGCACGACATGAAACCATGTGCAATATTGACGATGTAGTAAAAGCCGCTTCAAATCTTCTCAAATTCGGCGGTAGACTTTGCATATGTCAAAGACCGGAACGACTTCTCGACGTCATGGAAGCTATGAGAAAATATAAAATAGAACCTAAAAGACTCCGGTTTGTCCAAAAGCACGGCAACACTGCACCATGGCTGTTTCTTATAGAGGGCAAACAAGGTGCCAAGCCATTTTTGGAAGTGGAAAAGCCCTTCATTGTGCTTAAAGAAGAGGGCGGATTTTCCGACGAACTCAACGATCTGTATTTTAAATTTTAAAGAAAGGATTCCTTTTAATGTCTAAACTTTATGTAGTGGGAACTCCTATAGGAAATCTCGGCGATATGTCCCCAAGAGCTGTTGAAACCTTGGAAAAAGTTGATTTTATTGCTGCAGAAGATACCAGAGTAACCCTTAAAATTTTGAATCATTTCAATATAAAAAAGCCCATGATAAGCTATCATGAACATAATATCCGTGAAAAAGGCGAATATATAATTTCCCGAATTATGAACGGCGAAAACTGTGCCATTGTTACCGACGCAGGTATGCCATGCATTTCCGATCCCGGAGAAGATATTGTTAAGCTTTGCCACGACCACAATGTTCCCTTGGAGGTTGTCCCAGGACCAAGTGCACTGATTGCTGCTTTGGCAGTATCCGGACTTGTAACCTCAAAATTTACTTTCCAGGGATTTTTAACTGTAAGAAAAACCGGAAGATATGCTGAGCTTGAAAAAATTAAAAATGAAGAAAAAACTATAATTTTTTATGAAGCTCCCCATAAACTCAAAGCTACTTTAAACGATATCAGAGCTGTTTTCGGCAACAGAAGAATTTCAATTGCCAGAGAAATTACAAAAATTCATGAGGAAGTAAAAAGAACCACTTTAGACGAAGCTATTGAATACTATAAAGAGGTAAATCCAAAGGGTGAATATGTGCTTATCGTAGAGGGTGCAGAACCTCCTAAGACAGAGGTTGAAGTTACCTTTGAAGATGCTGTTGAAATGGCAAGAGAAATGGCTGAAGAGATTGGTTCATCAGCTGCCGCAAAGGAAATCAGTAAAGAAACAGGCTTTAAAAAAGGTGATATATACAAGGCTTTGCAAAATATAGAATAAATATTAAACGCATGGATTAGTCCATGCGTTTTTTCCATATTCCTGAAAAAAGCAAGGCTGTAACTACCATAAGCATATTTTCCCCACAGTTTTCTGAACTATTTATTACAAGCTCCATAGGTTCAATTTTATCCCCATTCATACAGTAAAAAGCTCTTTGTATGCTTACTACTTTTATATCGGAGGTTACACTGGAAAGTGTAACCGTATCTTTTAAAGAAAAACCACAGGTTATAAATTTATAATTAGACAACTGTTTAGGACTTAAAACAGCTTTGCTGGAAGAAGAAAAAATAACACTTACACTCCCCGATGCATATATATTGGGGAGCTTTTTCATTTTTTCGCCGCAAACTACCAAAATGTTTTCAGATTCCAATTCATCTTCATCTTTTCCCAATATGGCAGTTATTTCCGCACCACCCCTAATTTTCATAAAATTTCCCGCTATAATATTTATATTTTCTTCCCCCGCAATATTAACAAAACTGTCAAACATATCTTTACTGTCAAAAAAAACAGTCAAATAGCTTTTCATAACTTCCTCCTATATCTAAAACCTTTCCTATATTATTACCTGTTTAAATATTATTATAAATTCTCTCGGAAAATTTATAATCTGATAGAAAAATCATAGATATCATGGAAAGCATACACATGGTATAGATTACACAGTTTGAATTTATGTATATTTTTACTCCTTCTCCCACCATTGTGGAAACGGCCTCCGGAATAAATTTTTTCTTTAGTATTTCTGATAAAAAAGCAGAATAAAACCCCATAAAGAATCTTGAGATTACAAAAGGCTTTAGACTTATATTTTTATTTGTAATGCTTCTTATTTGGAAAAATACCGCTATTCCCCCAAAGGCAGTTAAAAATGTGAAAAGTCCCATAAATTCTATATTGTTTTCACCAAAAAATATTCCACTGTTTATTTCAAAGATTCCTTTACAAAGTTTATCAAAAAATTCTCTGTACATAAAATTAACAAAGAATTTATCATAAATAAAATTAAAAAATAATTTTATCCATCTTAAATCCGATAAAACATACTCTGCTGCAACAAATACAGATGTAAATCCGCATATTTTTAGCATGGAAACTGTGCTTTTTTCCACACTTTCTGTAAATGCGTTTGTATAAGAATTTATATTTTTTTCTTGTTTTATTTTCTCTTTTCCTGAGTTTTTCACTCTGACAAAATTAGCTGTTGTTAAAGCTGCCAAAACTTCCGATATCCATATTATCAAACCTGCTTTAGCATTTTTTAAAATACCTATCCCTATCGCATTAATAATAAATGCAGGTGAACAGTTTACGCAAAAGCAAAGCAGTTTTTCAGCTTCACCTATGCTTATTTCACCGGTTTCATACATATTATTTATAAGCTGAGCTCCCACAGGATATCCGCCCAACAGTGAAAATATCAACACAAATGAATATTTACTTGGACATCGAAAAAGTTTTTCTCCCAATTTACCGAATATTCCCGAAAAAAAATCCTTTAAATCCGATAAAGCTGCAAAATTTGCTAAAACCATAAATGGAAAAAGCGATGGAACCAAGGATTTTACACTTAAAGATAGCCCTTTTTTTATTCCCGATGCAGCTTTTTCCGAACCTAATATTAAAAATGCAAAGTAAATGGTAAAACATATAATTATGAACTTTTTTATCCTGGAAAAGTTTAATTTATTCTTCATGGCTCGCCTTTCTTAAATACTTTCATTATTCTATGATTTAATGAATATGTATTTCTATAAATGATTATGAAAGGACTGGTACTTTGAAAAAAGAAATTCTTAAAAACAGTATAAAAAACATATATAAAATTGCCGACATTCCTGCCTGTGCTTTACCTAATATAATTTCCCTACATATATATGACAACAACAGATTTATACTGGATTGTCCCTGTGAAATAGTTAAATATGACAGCAGCATTATTTCAATAAAAACTCCTAAATTTATTATAAGTTTTTTTGGAGAAAATCTTTGCATAACTTCTCTCAAATCCGAGGGTATCTGTGCGGAGGGAAATATTATTAAAGTTGAATATATTAATTTATAGCGGTGATTTTTATGATATATAAAAAATTCGGATTATTAGACGACTTTGTACTTTTTAAAGTTCAAGGGGTGATGTGTGAAGAACTTATAAGCTTTTGCATCGAAAATGGATACAGCTTAAAAGATATAAAAACTTCGGAAACAGGATTTACCTCTTTAACAAAAGCGAGAAATTATAAATATATTGCCGAAAAATCTCTGCGATTGGGTATGAGAACAAAAGTAATAGAAAAACACGGAATAGGATTCGTCATGTTCCGAAATCGAAAACGCTGGGGTATTATCGCAGGGACAATTATTATGATTATCTCTCTTTTTTGCTTAAGCTCAAGACTTTGGAATATAGAAATAAAAGGTTGTGAAAAAATACCTGAGGAGATTATTCTTTCTTCTCTACGAGATAAAGGAATTTACATAGGGGCAAAAGTTAAAAATCCCGATGCATTAGATCTTGAAAGGAAGTTATTTTGTGAATTTGATCAGATATCCCTTATTGCACTTAATTTTAACGGCTGTAATCTGGAGGTAATCGTAAACGAAAAGAAAAATGAAGAATATATCATAGATGATAAGAGAAAAAAATATAACATTATAGCTAGCGAAAGCGGACAAATAGCATATACAGAAATTTATGATGGTACAGCCGTGGTTAAAAAAGGTCAAACTGTCAGCAAAGGTGATCTTCTTATAAGTGGTGTTACCGAAGGAAAGCTTGGATACCTTCATTTTAACAGTGCCTCCGGAAAAGTACTTGCTCTTACAGAAGCAAAGACTACAGAAAAGGTGGATTATAATCAAATTGAATATGTTCCCACAGGAAAAATCGATAATATTTATTTTATAAAAATCGGAGATAGGCAATTTAATTTTTCAGTCGCACAAAAGCCAAAAGGAATTTATCAAAAATGTGAAAAATCAAAATATCTTTCATTATTCGGAGTAAATATGCCTGTTAAAATCGGAGTAGAAAGCTATATTTACCTTGAAGAAAAAGCTATTGTTCTAAGTCGTGAAGAAGCCAAGGATATTTGTCTTAAAAATTTGCAGGATAAAGAAAATGACATGTTTAGAAACTGTAAAATTATAGAAAAAACAATGGTCAGTAAAGTCAGTCTATCATCATTTGTAATAGAAGCTAACTATTTGTTAGAAAAAGATATTGGAAAAAAGCAAGAATATTTTGTAGAATTTTAATATAAATTTATCTTGATTTTTTATTCAAATTAAAAATTCTATTAATTTTTAATAATTTTTTTATTTTTTTTCATATAAAACTATGAATTTGAATTTTTATATGTTATAATACCAATCAGATATTTTATAATGTAGAAAAATGTCGACAAATATCAACTTTAAAAAAGCTTATAATAATTCTATATATAATCTTTTCAGTTATTGGAGGAGCATTTTATGGAACAAATTATAAATATTGAAAGAATGGAAAGTGCTTTGTCTTTGTTTGGAAGTTTTGATGAAAATATAAAACTTTTGGAACAGCATTTCGGCACGATAATTGTATTCAGAGGAAACGATATAAAAATTTCCGGAGATGCAGAAAGCACATATAAGACTTCCAAGGCTATAGAAAGTCTTCTTAGTCTTATCAATAACGGAGAACTTATAAATCAGCAGAATATTAACTATGTCATAAATATGGTTGAAGAAGGCCAAGCCGAAAAGATTACATCACTGTCCAGTGATGTAATCTGTATAACTGCCAAAGGAAGGCCTTTAAAACCAAAAACATTTGGACAGAAAAAATATATAGAAAACATCTCTTCCAACACCATTACATTCGGAATAGGTCCTGCCGGCACAGGTAAAACATATTTAGCTGTTGCAATGGCTGTAAAAGCTTTCCGAAATCATGAAATAAATAAACTTATTTTGACAAGACCTGCCGTTGAAGCCGGAGAAAAACTGGGATTCCTTCCGGGAGATTTGCAAAATAAAGTAGATCCATATTTACGACCTCTTTATGATGCACTTTTTGATATGCTCGGAGCAGAAAACTTTCAAAAATATCAGGAGAGAGGCAATATTGAAGTTGCACCTCTTGCTTACATGAGAGGACGTACACTTGATGATGCATTCATAATTTTGGATGAAGCACAAAATACAACTCCCGAACAAATGAAAATGTTTTTAACACGTTTGGGCTTTAACTCAAAAGCTATTATCACAGGAGATATTACACAAATTGACCTACCTGACAATAAGAGATCAGGACTTATTGAAGCTTCAAAGATTCTTAAAAATATAGATGGTATTTCCATAACTTATTTTACGGAAAAAGATGTTGTAAGACATAAACTCGTTCAAGATATTATCAAGGCATATGATAAATATTATAAAAACAAAGAAATAAAATATAATTCTAAAAATAAACAAAAAAATTAAGAAAGGATTTTTAATTATGGCTGGACTGAAAGTTCTAATTACAAACAAACAAAAACAAATCAAAATTCCCGCAGGTACTCGTCTTTTAATCAGAAAATGCTGCCATGCTGTTTTAGCTATGGAAGGTATGGACGACAATGCCGAAGTAAGCGTAACATTCCTTGATAATGCTCAGATAAGACAACTTAACAGAGAATTCAGAAATATAGATAAAGCTACAGACGTTCTTTCCTTCCCTTTGGGAGAAAACGGTGTATATGATATAAATGAGGATACAGGTGCTAAACTTCTAGGAGATATTGCAATTTCCATGGAAAAAGCTCAGGAACAATCCGAAGAATACGGCCACAGCTTCCAAAGAGAAGTTGCTTTTCTCACAGTTCATTCCATGCTTCATCTTTTGGGATATGACCATGTAAACGGAGGAATTGAAGCTGCTACAATGCGTGAAAAAGAAGAAACTGTTCTTACAAAACTTGGTGTTTCCAGAGAAGTAGCTTACGAAATGCTTTAATATGCATCTAAAGATAGGAGAAAACTTTTGAATAATTTTAACAATAAATTTGATACAAAATCTGCTTTTGTTGCTATTGTGGGTAGACCTAACGTAGGTAAATCTTCTCTTATAAATAAATTTGTAGGAGAAAAAATAGCTATCGTTTCCAACAAGCCTCAAACAACAAGAAGTAAAATCATGGGTGTTCTCACAAATGCAGAAACACAGTTTGTATTTATCGACACGCCAGGACTTCACAAACCTAAAAATAAACTCAGCGAATATATGGTTAAGCAAATCAGTGACAGTGTAAATGATGTTGATATTACTGTTCTTGTGGTTGACGGAACAAAGGAAATGGGAAAAGCCGAAACTAACCTTATGGATAATTTCAAAAAATCCAAAATGCCTGCAATACTCGCTATAAATAAAATTGACCTCATAAAAAATAAAGCTAATATAATGGATGTAATAAATTCATATATCGAATATTTCAATTTTGATGCTGTTGTTCCAATATCAGCACTGAATGGCAACGGAGTGGAAGATTTACTCAAGGAAATCGAAAAATTTGCAAACCCTTCCCCTCATTTCTTCCCAGACGATACTCTTACAGATCAGCCTGAAAGAGTTTTGGTAGCAGAAATTATCCGAGAAAAAATACTCAGAAATACGTTTGATGAGATTCCTCACGGAACTGCTGTTGTTATAGACAGAATGAAAGAACGAGAAAACAAAAACATCATAGACATTGATGCTACAATTCTCTGTGAAAAAGAAAGTCATAAGGGTATGATTATCGGCAAGCAAGGTCAAATGCTTAAAAAAATCGGCACTTATGCAAGAGAAGATATTGAAAGCTTCCTTGATGTAAAAATTAACCTCAAGCTTTGGGTTAAAGTCAAGGAGGATTGGAGAAACCGCGAAAGTGTTATTAAAAATTTAGGTTTTGAATAAAAAGCACTTTTTCCCTCTTATAATATTAATATAAATGCATACAAATAATTCAAAAGATAAACTTATTATTAATATTAAAGAGGGTATATTATGGAAAATAAATATTGGGAAAAATTTGAACGTACCGGAAAAATTTCAGATTATTTGGAATATTCGGCATACAAATCACAAAATATAACTAATCTTCAGGGAGAAAAACTTTGCTATGGAAATAACCACCAACGGACTTGTAATAAGGGAAAAAGAGTTTAAAGGTGACAGAATTCTTTTACTTCTTACAGAAGAGAAAGGAATTATTACCGCATATGCAAAGGGAGCGAAAAGCCCCAAAAGCCGTTTCGCTTCCTCCACTGATCTCTTTTGTTATACAAGATTTGTTCTAAGCGATAAAAGCAACAAATATTGGGTTGAAAGTGCGGATGCCATAGAGGTTTTTTTCGGACTGAGAAGCAGCATTGAAAAAATTTCTTTGGCTTCTTACATATGTGAGGTTTCAGGGTACTTATCCCCACCTACCGAGGAAAATTCCGACGAATTTTTAAGACTTCTTCTGAATTGTCTGAAGCTTTTGGAAGAAGACAAAAGAAGTATTCCTTTTATAAAAGCTCTTTTTGAACTTAGAATACTTACCATGTCGGGATTTATGCCGGATTTGGTCGGATGCCGCAAATGCAGAAAATATGAAGCAAGAAACATGTATTTTTCTTTGGAAGAGGGAAATATTATTTGTCAGGATTGTGTTAATCAGGAAACCGATAAAAATCTTATTTTTCTTTCTTCAGCGGTTTTATCGGCCATGAGACATATTATCTACAGCCCTTTTGAAAAGCTTTTTTCCTTTACTCTTTCAGAAAATTCACTGAAATCCTTAGTAAAAATTTCTGAACTTTATATTTTGGAACATATGGATTTTATGCCAAAAACCCTTACATTTTTACATAATATTTTATAAAATAAAAAATATTAGGAGAAAGCATATGAAAATTAAAAGAATCATGCTCTGTTTTGGAACCGTTTTTTGTATTTCTGTTTTGTTTTCTCTTTTTGCTAAAAATAATATTTTAATTGCAATCTCTGCTGCTTTTTCTGCGGTAGGGATTTACTTTTTATTGGGTAAAAATTCCAAAAAGTTAATTGCTTTCATTTCTGTGTTAACTCTGGGAATCATATCTGTTCTTAATTTTAATATATGTATTCGCCTACCTTTTTCAAAATTATATGGCAAAAAAATACCGATTAAAGGCGTAATTATAAATCAAATACATTTTGATAAATGCACATTATTAAAATGCCGAGCAACTATTCCCAACTCTAAAGGTATACCAAAGAGTTTTTTGTGTGATTTATGGTGTTATAGTGATAATTGCGGCGATGAAGGTGATTGCTTTTCTGCTGTAGTAAAGGTCAGTTTAAATGAAAAATCAAAGATAAATGAAAATTTTTCAAATGGAGTTTATCTAACTGGAACAGTTGAAAATTACAAGCATTTAAGCTTTGAAAATATATTTATATTGCAACGGACTGCAATTAAAATAAAAAATTATATTAAAAATAATATTTATGAATTTATGAGCGGAAATAGTGCCGACCTTGCATTTTCTATGGTTACGGGTGAAAAATGCTATATTGATAAAAAAATCAAAAATAATTTTAGAAGAAGCGGAATAATTCATATTACCGCTGTGTCCGGACTGCACACAGCTATTTTCTCCGAGGCTGTAATGTTGTCCTTAAAATTTATAAAAATAAACAAACGACTTGGCTCTATTATAACAATTCCTTTGATTTGGATTTATGCTTTTGTTTGTGGTCTTTCTCCGTCTACGGTTAGAAGTGCTTTGATGATCAGTTTAAGTTTAATTGGAAATATAGTTTTTAGAAAAGCCGATACTTTAAATTCTCTTGGATTTGCAGCCTTAATTTCTGTTTCAGTAAATCCGTTTATTTTACTGAATTCAGGTTTTGAGCTATCGTATTCTGCCGTTTTTGGAATTGCATTTCTAGCTCCTAAACTCATCCATTATTTTAAATTTAAGCATAGATTTCTCAATACATATATAAGAAATATTTTGTTCTATAGTATTTCTGCATGGCTCTTTACTCTGCCTATATGTGCTTTAAGGTTCGGATATTTCTCAGTTTTATCATTTTTAACTAATATTTTAATTGCATATATCGTTCCTGTTTTCTTAGTAATAAGCTTTTTTATTGGTATATTACCTTCCGCTTCTCTTCTTATAAAAACAAAATATATTCTTGCGATTATAAGTAACTCACTGGGAAAAACAATAATAAATATAAGTTCAAGAATTTCTTCTTTATCTTTTGCAGCATATGAAATTACCGATAATTACGAAAATATTATGATTATTTTACTGATAATTTTATTTGCTACAGCTATTTTAAAATTTCGCAGTCCTTCTGTGAGAAAAGCTTTTATTTTATGTTCATTTTTTATTTTTATTATTAGTAAATTCTCGTGTTTTATTATTAACTACGATTCTTCTGATATAATTTCTTATAAGGATTGTACGGTTTTTATTCACAATAAAGATGCTGTCATTATTTCTGATTTAAATATTGAAAATTCTCTGTGCTTTGCCAAAATCAATAACAAAACAAAAGCAGAATTCAGAAAACTCAATGAACTTGAGAATTATGCAGTCGCTGAGAATTTTTCTAATTTAAATAAAAAGCTCCATACTGACAAAAATCCGGATTCTGCATTTTATCCCGAAATAAATATGGAATATTCTACCGATGGTTATTATAAAATTAAAATAAACGACATTTTCATCTTAAAAAAATTCAACAGTTGTGATATAATAAATGAAAAAGATTACTGCGATATCGTTATTGACGAATTCGGAAATATATTTTTCAAAAATTTAAAACTAAATAATATTTTTTCTGAAAATCACAATACCGGTAATCACATAAAAATATATAGGAGTAATTTTGCATGATTTACAGCACAGAAAATCAGCTTCTTAAAGATATAAAAGATAATAAACTTTTTAATCTCTATTTGTTTTACGGCAGTGAAGGATTTTTAATGGACAAATACGCAGAAAAAATTGCAAAAGCAAATGTTCATGAAAACCAGAATTTTAATATAACTAATTTTGACGGGCAGGAAGTTACACCAAAGGATATTTGGGAGGTTGTTGATAAATTTCCTTTTTTCTCCGATAAAAGAGTTATTATAATTTCTGACCCTAAACAAAATGAAATCATAGCTTCTTCTGATATGAAAGAGATTCTTTCTGATATTCCCGAATTTTCCACCGTAATTATAAAAGTCAAAAACAGCGAGTTTAACCCAAAGAAAAATAAAACTCAGGGGAATTTTGTTAAGTTATGTGATAAATATGGTGCAGTATATATGTTCGGCGAAAAGAATGAAACTGACCTATCTAAATTTATCATGACTCTTGCCAAAAGAGAAAAATGTGTTATTACAAGAAAAAATGCTCAACTTTTAGCAGAACTCTGTGGTGGAAATATGCAGAAAATATCAACAGAGCTTGCAAAACTCACCGCATATGTAATTGAAGGTGAAATTTCGGAAGAAATTATTGAAGATCTCACTGTACCAACTGTTGAAGCTCAAATCTATGATCTTTCCAAAGCCATACAACGGGGCAGTTTGGAAAAATCTCTTAAAATTTTGGACAAACTTTTTTATTTAAAAGAAGAACCAATAATGGTTCTTTCCACCCTTTGTTATTATTACGCTGATTTATATAAAGCTGTTTTATCCAAAGAAAATAAAATATCACCCGCCGATAGTGCTGATTTTTTCGGATACCGAGCAGGAGATTTCAGAATTAAAAATTCTTTTGCCGATTGTGGCAAATATTCAAAAAAATATTTAAGCTCCATTTTAGAAATTTTAGCACAGGCGGATTTGAGTCTTAAAAGTTCTGCTTTAGACTCTAGGATTGTTTTGGAAAAAGCAGTAATAGAAATATTTAGTGCAAGGAAAGATAAATAATGAATGATAAAATCGTTTTAAAACAAACTGTAATTGTCGAGGGCAGATACGACAAAATTAAACTAAGTTCTATCATAGACGCCAATATTATTGAAACCGGCGGATTTCATATATTTAAGGATAAAGAAAAATTAAAGCTATTGAGAAAACTTTCAGAAACTACCGGACTTATAATCATCACTGACTCAGATACTGCGGGATTTAAAATAAGAAATTATATTTGCGGCAGTATGGACAAGTCCAAAGTTATAAATGTTTTCATACCGGATATTTTTGGCAAGGAAAAAAGAAAGGAAAAGCCTTCCGCAGAGGGAAAGCTGGGTGTTGAAGGTGTTTCTAGAGATGTTATCATAAAAGCTTTACACAATGCAGGTATTTTTGAATCGGAAAATACCTCTAAAAAAGACCCTATTACCAAGCTTGATTTCATGGAAGATGGGCTTTCCGGAGGAACTCAAAGTTCAGTTTTAAGACAAAAACTTTTAAAAGAAATGGATTTGCCCGAAAGAATGACTACAAATACCCTGGTTTCTACATTAAACAATATGATAACACGTGAAGAATACAAAAAATTAGTTGAAAAAATTAAATGAGGTGAATTAAATGAATTTGTTCAGCCTTACATTTCTTTTTCTTTTTCTCCCTCTTTCAATGGTTATTTATTATATCACTCCAAATAAATTAAAACCACATACCCTGATGATAATTTCAGCATTGTATGTACTGGCAGCAGATACAAAAAGCTTTTTTATTCTTCCTATATGGGCGGCTTTGGATTTCACCGCTGCTAATTTAGTTGGGAGTAAAAAACTTAATTCAAATGCCAAAAAAATTATTCTGTGGATTGATATAATAAAAAATCTAGGCAGTATAATCCTTTATAGTGCTTATTATCAGATACATGGCACCAGACCTTTTTTAGGAATAATTGTTGTTTCTTTTTTAGGTATGGGATATGTGATAGATATTTATAAAAAAGAATATGCCCCCGATCAGAGCATAGTAAGATATTTCTGTTTTTCTTTGTTTTTTCCCTCTCTTTATTTTGGACCCTTAACAAATTACAGAAATATAAGGCGACAGCTAACAAGAATAAAACCATCTTTAACGGGAATTTCCAAAGGAATTATACTTTTAATTAGTGCTTTTGCAAAAAAAGTAATTATAGCAGATACTCTTATCAAGCTACATACCAACCTGTTGTTAATCCCTAAATCTGAATTTTCTGTGTTAACTGCCTGGCTTTTGATGCTCAGCTTCGCTTTTTCACTTTATTTTACACTTTGCGGATATTTCGATGCTGCAAGAGGTATAGGACTTATGTTCTGTATAGAACTTCCACAGAGCTTCTATTATCCATTTCAAGCAAGAAGTCTTGATGATTTTTTTGCAAGATTTAATATTTCCATAAATGAATATGTTAGGAAATACGTTTATGTACAGCTTGGAGGAAAAAGCAATGGAACAGTTTCTGCAATATTTAATATTTTTCTTGTTTCCATGCTTATAGCTGTATGGTACGGACTTAAAATAAATTGCTTGCTATGGGGAATTTATTTTGCAATTCTCATAGTTATGGAACAATATGTTTACAAAAACTTCTGGAAAAACATGCCTATATTTCTTCAAAGAACACTCACATTTTGTGCAACAATGATGTCATTTTCCATTATGCTGGGAGATAACCTCTTTGAAACTTGGTTTTATCTTAAATGCATGTTTGGATTTGGAACTTTAACCTTATTTGATAAACATACTTTATATTTATTAAGTTCAAACTTTTTCATTCTTACTTTGGCTATACTAATTTCAATAAGTCTTTGGGAAAAAGTTTCACGTTTTTTTCAAAGAAAAGCTACTATACTTTGGGAATTATTCTCAGTGTTTTTCAATATTGCAACTTTAATATGTGTTTGTTCTCTTTTGGTCTAGAAAGGAGGTTTAGTAGATGAAATCAAAGTACATTTCTGCTATTTTAATTTTATTAATTATCTCTTCCCTTTCGATAAATATGGTTCTTAATTTATTTATGAACACTCCAAAAAATATTTTTGAAGGTAAAAATAAATCAGAAGTATTTGAAACAATAGAAAATATATTTAAGGAAAACATTCCTTTTAAAAGTCAGCTTCAGAAAAATGCTGTTTTTCTTAAATACATAACAGGCGAAAAAAAGCAAAACAATGTTTATATTGCAAATGATACGCTTTTTAAAATTATGGAAGAACCCAATTACGACTTAGTATATAAAAATACTGAAAATATTATAAAGTTTGCAGAAAAATATCGCGTTAAGACTTTTGCCATGCTCATTCCTACATCTTCAGCAATTAAACAGCAGGAAATTGAAAATCTTTACAGACATAATCTTGTCAATGAAAAAATTCTCATAGAAGATATCTACACTGATTTCAGCTCCCATGTTTCCTCAGTAAACGTTTATCCCACATTATTTGCCAATAACGACAAAGATCTTTACTACCGCACAGATTCAAACCTAACCAGTTTGGGAGCTTACTATGTTTACGAACAGCTGGCAAAAAGAATGAATTTCCCAATACATGGCTTAGAAAGATTTGAAATCAAATACGAAGACCTTGACTTTTACGGGGATATTTATAAAATCTCTCCTTATAAAAATATTATGCCTGACTCTATTTCAACTTATAATTTCATAAGATTTAACAGAGAATTTCGTATTTCACGTACTATTAATGGGGAAACCAACACTTATTATGAGCTATATCCAAGAGAATCTTTGACAGATGAGGATATTTATAATCTTTTTCTTGGAGGAGAAGCTGAAAAAATCACTATAAATGTCGGTTCACCTAACAAAAATAAACTTCTTATTTACGGCGATAGAAGTGTTATGAGCTATTTGCCTTTTTTGGCGGTAAACTGTGGCGAAATTACATTTGTAAATACTAACTTTGCCTCTGAAGAAATCTGTAAGGAAATTGACGTAAAAGCATATGATGAGGTTCTATTTTCTTTCTCAACAGATAGCTTTTCTCACAAAAATTGCTTAGAGCCTTTAAATATCAAGTAAAAAAAGGAACAAAAGCTTTTATAATTTAAGCTTTTGTTCCTAAAATATTTTATTTTTTCATTGACATTAATAGCTTTTTACCCGCCGCACATACAGGTATCTTTCTGTGTGTAACAACACACATTTTTCTGGCAGGAATAGGTGTTTCCAAATTAAGTTCAAAAAGCTGACCATCATTTAATGCGGCTTCGGCAAAATTCCTTACAACACAGCCCACACCCATACCCTTGGTAGCAAATCTTACTATAAGATCGCTGGTTGCAAGTTCAAATTCAGGATTTATCCTAAGGCTGTTAAATGCCATAAAATCATCTATAAATTTTCTTGTGCTGGTTTTACTTTCAAGCATAATAATCGGGTAATTAACAAGTTCATTTAATCGTACGGTCTTGTATTTAAGGTGCTGAAACTTTTTGCTTGCAACAAATATATCCTGAACCGTACCCACATCAAAAGTCTCCATCCATTTACTTTGAGGAAAAGGAGATGTTACAACCCCAAAATCTATATCACCACTTTTTAGATTTTCTATGGTTTCAGGAGTTGGAGCATTTGTAACCTTTATCTTAATATGTGGATATTCCTTATGGAACTTTTCCAAAAACGGTAGTAAATAAAACTGAAGTGTCATATCGCTGGCACCTATTCTTATCTCACCGCTTTGCAAATTAAGCATGTCCTTAAACATGCTTTCGGCCTGTAAAAAATAATCACATCCCTGAGCTATATAAGAATACAGTGCTTCCCCCTCTGTTGTCAGCTTAACACCCTTAGGAGTTCTGAAAAAAAGTGTGCTTCCCAAATTACTCTCAAGCTGTTTTACTGCTTGACTGACCGCAGGCTGTGATATAAAAAGCTTATGTGCCGCTCCGGAAATACTTCCGCTTTGAGCGACATAATAAAATACTTTGTAATATTCAAAATTTATGCTCAAAATATTGCCCTCGCTTTATATTTTTAAAGAAATTTTCTTATTTATAATTATATTATATATCTAAATCATAATTTTGGAAAGGGGCTTTATTTTTATGTTTTTAATGCAATAATAACCAAATTTATGTACACAATATATATGCTACTATCTTTAATATGGCCATTATATTTGTATACAAATCAAAAGAAGGTGGTGCAAAATGAAAATTTCCGAAAAAATCGTTGAAGCCGCAAAAAACGGTGATAAAGAATCTTTTGCTATTCTTTATGACAGTGTAAAAGACGATTTATATAAATTGGCTCTTTATAATCTCGGCAATCCCCATGATGCTGAAGATGCCGTCAGCGAAACCTTTGTGGAAGCTTACAAGGGAATTTCAGGAATAAGGGATTCCTCCAGCTTTAAAGCTTGGATTATGAGAATTTTGTACATAAGGTGCAAAAGAAAGATTTCAGATTATATAAAGGACCGACATTGCCTCGATATCGATGAATTAGTGGATTTAACCGACGAAAAAGACGATATGGAGAGCTCTGTTTCGCAAAAAATTGCTGTAATATCAGCTCTTAATCAGCTTGGCAATGATGAAAAAAACATTGTTATTTTATCCGTTGTTCACGGCTACACCACTAAAGAAATATCTAAAATTATGAACATTCCTCATGGAACTGTCAGCTCAAAGCTATACAGAACCTACGGAAAATTAAGAAAAATATTAACTGAAAAGGAGGTAAATCATGAAAAGCGAGGATAAAGAATTAAAAAAATATTTAGAAAAAATTCTTGATGAAACCAACAAAAATATTTCTGTGCCTGAATCGCTTAATTCAAATAATTTACTTTCTCTCATAAACGACATTACCCCTGAGAAAAATCCAAACAAAAAAGCTCATATTATCTCTTTTTCCAAAAAATTAGCTCTTCCTGTAGTCGCAGTTTTAGTTATTGCTGTTTCACTTCCACTTATGAAAAATAATAACTTTGAAAATATTGCAGAACTTAAAAATGAAAATACCTACAATACAAACGAAGCAGTATGCGATATTGAAGAAGTTTGTGAAGCTACAGAGGAAAATTATTCTATGTCAAACAATGAAAGCTCCATACAAAATTCCTCAGAGCATAAATCCAAACTTAAAAGTACCGTAAATCCACGAAGCTATAACACAAATCTTACTAAAGCATACTCAGTTGAAGACATTAAAAATGCGGTTTCACAATATAGAGTTTCCATATCCGACAAAATCATGACCCACGAAGAAAGTGAAAAAAGTATAAATTATGAATCAGAAAATTCTAAAGAAAAAAGCTATTTCTTAAATCTTGATATTCCTGAAGAAAATTTATCTTTTTCTGCATTTACAGATGAAAACGGATTTTATTCAGTGGATATATCCAAAAATAATGAAATAAAAGAAACCATTGAACTTGAAAATTCTCAAATGCTTATTTTCATGGAATATTTGGAAAATACCCTTTACATTGCCTATGATAAATTAAAAGATTCAAACGAAAATATCATTATTTCTTGTTTGAATGCATATGAATTATCTGAAGAAAATATTAAGCTTAAATATAGTTTTGCACAGGATGGAAAACTTTTAAGTCTCAACAGAATATCTTCCTCAGAAATAGAAATTTTTAGTGAGATGTCTATCCCTGATATAGATATTGATCTCTTATCTGACGATAAACTGATTCCCCATATTTATGATGACCAACAAAAAAGCAGACTTCTTCCATTAGATAATATAGAAATTGCTCAAGAAATGTCAAATCAAAATTATGTGGTTATAACTGATCTCAAATTACTTGACAATAAATATGTTTTAAATAGTAAAGCTATTCTTGGACAATAAACAATTACGGAGAAATACTTTTAAAGGGTTTCTCCGTTTTTTATTTATTATATAATAAGCATTAAATATATTAAATTTCTAACTTATTTGGAATATCCTATAATTTATTAACAAAAAAATTATTTAAATCATTGAATATTACATCTTTTTGATAAAAATATTGTAATTAAACATAAAATATGATATTATTTTATTATAGGAGGTCGAGTTTATGCTTGATATGCTTAAAGAAATAGGTATAGCCCCATACATATGGCTTGCTATTGCTGTAGCGTTTTTTATTGTGGAAGCAGCAACTGTTCAGCTCATAAGCATATGGCTGGGTATAGGTGCTTTAGCAGCTATTTTACCTGCAGCACTTAAACTAGGATTTACAAGCCAAGTGTTTACTTTTATAATTTTCTCCATAATTCTTATCATTCTAACAAAGCCTTTGAGCAAAAAAATTTTAAATCAAAAGAAGATTTATCATACAAATGCGGACAGTGTTCTAGGAAAATCTGCTTTGGTAGTAGAAGAAATAAATAATATCAATGCCACCGGTAGGGTTCAGATTGAAGGAATTATGTGGTCAGCACGTTCAGAAAATGGAGAAATAATCAAGCCTGATGAATATGTAAAAGTAAAATCCATCGAGGGTGTAAAAGTAATTGTAAATCAAAAAAAATAATTTTTTATTTTGAGGAGGTTTATTTATGGGATTTCTTATTCTTATTCCGCTGCTGATATTGGTTATTATCATTGCCATCGCCAATATCAAAATTGTTCCGCAGTCTTTTTGCTATGTTATTGAACGTTTGGGCGTTTACAGCGGCACATGGCATACGGGTTTGCATATAAAAATACCTTTCATAGAAAAGATAGCTAAAAAAATATCTCTTAAAGAACAAGTTGTAGACTTTGCTCCACAGCCTGTCATTACAAAGGATAACGTAACCATGCAAATTGATACTGTCGTATTCTATCAAGTAACAGATCCTAAGTTATATGCATACGGAGTAGAAAGACCTCTATCTGCCATAGAAAATCTTTCTGCTACAACCTTGAGAAATATAATCGGTGAATTAGAGCTAGATAGCACTCTTACTTCAAGAGATATTATAAACTCCAAAATTACTTCCACATTGGATGTTGCCACAGATAAATGGGGTATAAAAATAAACCGTGTGGAACTCAAAAACATCATTCCTCCAAAAGAAATTCAAGACGCCATGGAAAAGCAAATGAAGGCTGAACGAGAAAAGCGAGAATCTATCCTAAAAGCAGAAGGTGAAAAGCAAAGTCAGATTTTGGTGGCTGAAGGCGAAAAAGAATCTCAGATTTTGAGAGCTGAAGCCGAAAAAGAAGCAGCTATTTTGCGTGCTGATGCAGTCAGAGAACAGAAAATAAGAGAAGCTCAAGGTGAGGCTGAAGCTATTATTATGGTTCAAAAAGCTACCGCAGATGGTATCAGACTTTTGAATGAAGCTGATCCTACAGGAAAAGTTCTTACCATTAAGGGACTGGAAACATTTGAAAAAGTTGCTGATGGTAAAGCTACAAAAATTATTATCCCAAGTGATATACAATCTGCTGCAGGATTTTTATCATCAGTTAAAGAAATTATGTCCGATAAATAAAATATGCCACCGCTTATTAAAAAGCGGTGGCTTTTTATTATGATATATAAAGTAAAAAGCACTGTCATTAAACAGTGCTTTTGGTGCGCCTGGAGGGATTCGAACCCCCGACCCTCTGGTTCGTAGCCAGATACTCTATCCAGCTGAGCTACAAGCGCATATTTCTTTCAACTTCATCATAATAACACCAATATATTAATATGTCAAGTATTTTTTATCTTTTTTAACTTTTCTATAATTATTATTTTATTATTGACTTGTTTTTAGGCAATATTTTTGAGTTTACATCTAAAAAAATTTTATATATTTACATTTCTCATTTTATCGTATAAGATTAATACAGTAAATTAAGATTTTTCACATTAAATAAAAAGTTAAAAGGAGATCATTAAATGCTGGGTGCAACAGTTATGTTTGTTTTATTTTTAATTATTTACATGATTATTTCTGATATTATCACGGTTTTATTTCAGCTCACAGGTTTAACCGAAGAAAAAGCCAGATTTCAGGTTATTTCCCTTCTCACTAATTCTGGATTCACCACTGCTGAAAGTGAGATTATCGTCCACTCTAAAATAAGAAGAACCTTAGCAAAAATAACCATGCTTTTTGGTTATGCTTTCAGTGTTACTATTATTTCTGCTCTTGTAAATATTTTTATGAATATGGACACCAAAGATTTAAAATCTGTTGCAGCCAGCATAATTATGTTTCTTGTCATTTTTCTTATTTTCTATTTTTTCAGAAGACTTCCGTTAATAAAAACAAAATTTAATCAAGTTATTCAGCGTATTGCCAATAAAATTATGTTTGGAGAAAACTCCAACCCTATTACTACCATTGATGATTACGGTGGAATGGTGGTTGCAAAAATTTATCTAAATAAAGTTCCAAAGGAACTTGATGGTGTACCACTAAAAGATACAAATCTAAAGCAAAAATATAATATCTTAGTTATGATGGTAAAAGAAGAAGGTGGCACTTCTCACCAAGTTGAAGCAAGTACCATACTAAAAAAGAAATCTGTGGTTATGGTTTTGGGCGAAAGAAAGAAAATTAGAGATATTTTTGAGAAAATAGAGTAATTTTTTAAAAAAATTGATTTTAAGTATTGATTTTTTATTTAAACTATGATATAATGATGTTCGTAGTTTGGGAGCATAGCTCAGCTGGGAGAGCATCTGCCTTACAAGCAGAGGGTCACAGGTTCGAGCCCTGTTGTTCCCACCAAAAGAACAGAGTTAATTGACTCTGTTCTTTTTTTATTTCAATAACAATTTTACGAAGAATTCTACATTGAAAATATTTACTAATATGCAGTTATTCTATTATATGTGATTTTAGTTTAGACAACCTTTTTAAATATTCGCGGGTAAAGGGCATAACTATTTTGAAAAATATAGGCAAAAAATTTTAGCCTTTACTCGTAACAGAAGTTGAGTTTCGCATTAATTAAGATATTATTTTATATCAAGTAAATTCCTTATTACAACAGAAGCCAATAAAAATCCTGCACATGGTGGTACAAAAGCAGTGCTACATGGTGAATGTCTTCCATGTTCCCCATCTCCAACAGTAGTATTATATGGTATTTCTGTAGAATAAACTACAGTTTGGTTAACAATTCCTCTTTTTTTAAGCTCTCTTCTCATAACCCTGGCAAAAGGACATCCTGAACCGACTGTATCGCTTATATATCCCACTTTAAGTTTGGATGGGTCTAATCTATTGCCTGTTCCTAAACAACTTATAATAGGAATATTATTGCGTTTGCAGACTTCTGCCAAATGCAGTTTTGCCGTTACAGTATCTATGGCATCAATTATATAGTCAGCCTTATAATTAAAAACAAAATCGCTGTTTTCCGGAAGATAAAATTCTTTAATAGGTGTAATATTACATTGCGGATTTATCATATGCAGTCTTTTTTCAGTTTCAAAAACTTTATCATTACCTACATTATTTCTATTTGCAATAAGTTGCCTATTTATATTGGTTATGTCAATTTCATCACTGTCAACAATCATTATATTGCCAACACCACTGCGACATATGGCTTCGGCAGCGGCAGATCCGACTCCGCCTAAACCCATTATAACAACACGACTTTGTTTTAATTTTTCTATACCCTCATCTTTATAAATAGGAAGTACTCTATCAAGCCAATTTTCATTCATAAAATAAAACCCCCATAAAATAATAAAAAGTGATATTTGCCAAAACAAATATCACTTTTATTTTATCACATTTTATGTAATTTAACTACATAGCAATTGTAAAGAATCTAATGATAAAGAGAACTGCAAGTACAACTGTGAATGGCTTAATTTCCTTGAACTTTCCACAAGCTGCCTTAATAATTACATGGGACAAAAGACCAAATGCAATACCATTGGAAATAGAATATGTAAGAGGCATCATGATAATTGTAAGGAAAGAAGGAATAGCTACAGACATATCGTCCCATTCGAGTTCCTTAATAGAAGAAATCATCAAAGCACCTACAAAAATAAGAGCAGGAGCTGTTGCTGCGGAAGGAATGATACCTACGAATGGAGCCAAAACCATAGCAGCAATGAACATAAGACCTGTTACAACAGATGTAAGACCTGTTCTACCGCCTTCACCAATACCTGCGGAGGATTCAACAAATGTTGTAACTGTAGATGTACCGAGCATAGCACCTGTTGTTGTAGCAACAGCATCACACATCAGAGCCTTCTTCATATTAGGCATATTGCCGTCTTTATCAAGAAGATTTGCCTTTTTAGCTGTACCAAGAAGTGTACCGATTGTATCGAACATATCTACCATTGAGAAAGAAAGAACTAACATAATAATTGTGAAGATTGCATCTAACAAATTCTTGCCTTCAAAAATACTTCCCAAACCGCTGAAACAGCTGAACAAGGAAACATCGAGGAAATCCTTGAACTGACCGCCAAAGTTGATGGAAAAGCTTTCAGGAAGATGTGTAACTCCCATAGGAATACCAATAATTGTACAAACAATAATGCCGATAAGGATAGATCCCTTAACTCTCATTTTATAAAGTGCAGCAATTAGGAACAAACCGATTATAGCAACCAATGCACCCATAATAGCAGGTCTGCCTTCTGCTGTGTTGATTTGAGAAAAGTCAACAAGGCTAACAAATGTTGCAGGGTTATCTACTACGATGCCTGCTGTTTTAAGACCGAGGAATGCAAGGAACAATCCAATACCTGCGGAAATAGCTGTTTTAACATTTACAGGAATAGCATCTACTATTGCTTCTCTAAGACCGAATGCTGTAATAGCGATGAACAAAAGACCGGAAATAAGTACTATACCAAGTGTTTGAGAATATCCATATCCAAATCCTGCCATAACAGTAAATGCAAAGAATGCGTTAAGTCCCATACCCGGAGCCTGAGCAAAAGGAATTTTTGCATAAAGGCCCATCAAAAGTGTGCCTATACAAGCAGCAATACATGTTGCAAAGAAAACACCATTGTAAACCTGCTGGTAAGAACCTGCATTTACAATATCAGCTCCTGTAGCTAGCAAATCCGGGTTTACGAAGATTATGTAGGACATTGCGAAGAATGTTGTAAGACCTGCCATAACTTCAGTTTTCACATCTGTGTGATTTTCTTTGAGATGAAAATAATTTTCTAACATTTCAAACTCTCCTCAAAAATATTTATTCAAATTCATCAAACAGTATAAAAACTCTATTAATTCTTTTATTTCCTTAATTTCTCTAATCCATAGTTATGCAGTTACGGCTGCACAGTAGAAACACTCGAACCAATTTTCGAATTTATACAGATTTGTGAACTTAACAAATGCTATATTAACATATTTTTAATATTCTTATCAATACTTTTAGACAAAAAAAATCAAAAACCGTGATTTTGTATAAATAAAGTCACGGTTTTTGATTTTTTTTGCCAGTATTGTATATTAAGCTCTAATTTTGTCAGACTGTTCCATGTTGTCCTTAACCCTATAGCAAAGAGTCATCATACTGTCAGATAAATGCACATTTTCCACCACAATTCCTTCGTAATTAAAGGCAAATTCGTAATGTGAGAAATTCCAAAATCCCTTAATTCCACATTCAACCAAAAGTGGTGTAACTTCCATGGCAGATTCCTTAGGAATACAGAGAATGGCAATTTCCGGATGATTTTCGTTGCAAAAATCCTTTATATTTTCAACAGGTTGAACTTTCAATCCTTTTATGTCAGAAATAACTTCGTTTTTGTCAAAAGCCCCTATTAAATTAAATCCGAGTTTTCCAAAATCCATCTGTGTAGCTATGGTATGTCCTAAATTTCCTGCTCCTATAAGAATTGTTTTAAACTGCCTGTTTATTCCAAGTATTTCTCCTATTTCATCGTGGAGATCCTTTACATTATATCCATAACCCTGTTGTCCAAATCCTCCAAAACAGTTCAGATCCTGTCTAATCTGTGAAGCTGTCAATTTCATCATTTCTGCAAGTTCTCTCGAAGAAATTCTCAATATATTATTTTTGAGAAGCTCCCCTAAATATCTATAATATCTGGGAAGTCGTTTTACAACTGACAGGGATACATTGTTTTTTGCCAATATATATCCCTCCTTTTTATTTTAAAATTCTAATTTCTATTGGATTTTTATATCATAATCTCTAATTTATTTTTATTTTGTCAAATTTTAATATCCGGATTTTCCTTCAACGGAAATATCATTTTCTATAAATTCGCTGGCAACATCATAGCAAGTGTATTCTTCTTTTGTATCTCTTACTATAACTCTTTTAATTCCGGCATTGATGATAAATCTTTCGCAAAGAGTACAAGGTCTTGCATTTTTTACATATTCGCCTGTTTTTACTTCTTTTCCCACAAGATACAGTACAGCTCCCAGCATATCATTTCTTGAAGCTGATATAATAGCATTTTGCTCTGCATGCACACTCCGGCACATTTCATATCTCTGACCTCTTGGAATATCAAGTCTTTCTCTAACGCAATATCCCAAGTCACAACAGTTTGCACGTCCTCTCGGAGCTCCTACATAACCCGTTGAAATTATCTCATCATTTTTTACTATAACGGCACCATAATTTCTTCTAAGACATGTCCCTCTCTCAGAAACTGCTTCGGCAATATCCAAATAATAGTTTATTTTATCTCGTCTTTTTTCCATCGTAGTTTCACCTCATAATATTCTGAAATATATCTAGTTATTATAATAATTTAAAATAAGAAATGTTTCAAGCATTTTTAAACTATTTCTTTAATTTTCTTCAAAAATATGATACAATTAAGTAAATTTATTAAAACATGGAGGAAAAAATGAGCAATCTTTCAAATATATCCGTAATAAAAGACGTGCTTTCACGACATGGCTTTACTTTTTCTAAAGCTTTGGGACAAAACTTTTTGGTAAATCCCTCCGTATGTCCCAGAATGGCTGAAATGAGCGGTGCAAAAAGTGGCGTGGGTGTTATAGAAATCGGTGCGGGAATCGGAGTTTTAACTCATGAATTAGCTTTAAGAGCTGATAAAGTTGTTTGTATTGAAATTGACAAAAGACTTTTACCCATTTTAGACGAAACTTTGAGCGAACACGATAATATTAAAATTATAAATGATGACGTTTTAAACGTTGACCTTAAAAAATTAATAGAAGAGGAATTTAAGGGCATGGAAGTGGTTGTATGTGCAAACCTCCCCTACTATATCACTTCTCCTATTATCATGTATCTTTTGGAAAATAAACTTCCCATAAATAGAATAACCGTAATGGTGCAGAAGGAAGCCGCACAGAGAATTTGCGCAAAGCCTGCCACAAGAGATATTGGTGCTATAACTGTTGCAATTCGTTATTACTGCAATCCCAAAATGCTCTTTCCTGTATCCAGAGGTTCATTTATGCCATCTCCGGATGTAGATTCAGCAGTTATTGCTCTTGATATAGGAACAGAACCAACTGTAAAAGTAAAAGATGAGGCAACTTTCTTTAAGGTTGTAAAAGGTGCATTCTCTCAAAGAAGAAAAACCCTGATAAACTGTTTGAGCGGATTTTTCTCCGTACCAAAAGATAGAGTTACTAAAATTTTAGAAAGCTGTAATATAAAATCCACTGCCAGAGCTGAAGAACTTACAATGGATGATTTTGTTCGACTTTCTGATGCTGTATTCGAAAATACTACCAAATAAACACTAACCGTAGCATATCATTGTTAATATGCTACGGTTAGTGTTTATATAATTTATTCACAGTTTTAATGTTAAATTGTCAAAATATTAATTTAGGATAAAAAAAGTCCTTGCACACTATTGCATGCAAGGCTTTTTGGTGATCCATCGGAGATTCGAACTCCGGACACCTTGATTAAAAGTCAAGTGCT
>SAMEA104404097__coassemble_1256_pt1 | contig 21564 bp, 19 predicted proteins | sample SAMEA104404097__metabat2_high_PE_069 | metagenome-assembled genome bin SAMEA104404097 (sample SAMEA104404097) | Balaenoptera acutorostrata
TAGGACTTAATCAAGTTCAAAGTCTCGAATAGCTTTTAAGAGGTGAAGCATCGAAAGATGCTTTGTACGAGGGTTAAATTGAATTAGAATTTAACCTGTGGGAGGGCAGCAAATCTTTTAGCTACCCGAAATTTACCACTATTATGGAGGTGCACAGAAATGGCTCAAAAAGTTGTAGGCTTTATTAAGCTACAAATTCCTGCTGGTAAGGCAACACCAGCTCCACCAGTTGGTCCTGCTCTTGGACAGCATGGTGTAAACATCATGGCATTCACAAAAGAATTCAACGAGCGTACTAAGAACAATGTAGGTATGGTTATCCCTGTTGTTATCACAGTTTACGCTGACCGTTCCTTTACATTTATTACAAAGACACCACCTGCTGCTATTCTTATTAAAAAGGCTGCCGGTCTTGATAAGGCTTCAGGAGTTCCAAACAAGAATAAAGTAGGAAAGAACACTAGGGAACAGTGTAGACAAATTGCTGAAACAAAAATGCGTGACCTTAACGCTGCAAACATTGACTCTGCTATGAGCATGATTGCAGGTTCTGCACGCAGCATGGGCATAGAAGTAGTTGACTAACACTTCCCGGGTGGGAGGAAACACCAATATCCGTTAATTACCACTAGGAGGAGAGTTTAATGAAACACGGAAAACATTATGTTGACAGTGCCAAATCATTTGACGGCACTCAACTGTACGATACAGCAGAGGCTTTAGACCTTTGCGTTAAAACAGCTAAAGCTAAGTTCGATGAAACTATTGAAGCTCATATCAGACTGGGCGTTGACTCCCGTCACGCTGACCAGCAGGTAAGAGGCGCTGTTGTTTTGCCTAACGGAACAGGTAAAAACATCAAGGTTGCAGTTATTTGTAAGGAAGACAAGCAAGATGCTGCAAAGGAAGCTGGCGCAGATTACGTTGGAGCAGAATCTTTGGTACAAAAGATTCAATCAGAAAACTGGATGGACTTCGACGTTCTTATTGCAACACCTGATATGATGGGCGTTGTAGGACGTATCGGTAGAATCCTCGGACCACGTGGACTTATGCCAAGCCCTAAGGCAGGAACAGTAACTCCTGACGTAGTTAAGGCTGTTAAGGAAGCTAAAGCAGGTAAGATTGAATACCGTTTGGATAAAACAAACATTATTCACTGCCCTATCGGCAAGGCTTCTTTCGGAGCTGAAAAGCTTCAGGAAAACTTTGACACACTCATGTCTGCAATTATCAAGGCTAAGCCAGCAACAGCAAAGGGACAATATGTAAAATCTTGCGTTGTTGCTTCAACAATGGGACCTGGTGTTAAAATGAACCCTGCTAAATTCGGTATCTAGTTTATAGATTTTCAGCCACAGAGAAATCTGTGGCTGTTTTTTTATATAAATTTTTAATATTACTCAGATTATCTTTATTTTTTAAAATTAAAATGGTAAAATAATATAAAAGCAATTTCAGAGAGGTGATCTTTTTGATTAAAAGAGGGTTAGTGCTTGGAGGAGGAGGCTCAAGAGGAGCCTATCAAATCGGTGTGTGGAAAGCGTTAAGAGAATATAATATAGATATAGATGTGGTTACAGGTACATCTATAGGGGCACTTAACGGGGCTTTGATGGTACAAGATGATTACGAGGGAGCCGTAAACCTTTGGAAAGGAATGGATTATGACAAAGTAATGTCAGATATAGATCCTAAATGTTTTAATAGCTATAAAGGTACTGGCCAAACTTTTCTGAATTTTATTAAAAAGATAATTTCCGAAGGTGGAGTGGATATTGCACCGTTGGAAAATACAGTTAGAAGTATGCTTGACGAGGATAAAATAAGAAATTCACCATTGCAATATGGATTGGTTACGGTTGAATACCCCACTATGAAAGAAATTGCCCTTTCAAAAAATGATATACCAAAGGGGAAAATGGCTGACTACCTTTTAGCTTCTGCGGCATGCTATCCGGCTTTTAAGAGCAGAAATATAGATGATACACTTTATGTTGATGGCGGATATAAAGACAATCTTCCAATAGATTTAGCGGTAGAATTAGGTGCAAACGAGGTAATAGCTGTTGACCTTGGGGATGAATGTGAATACTTACCTTGTTCATATAAAAATATTCCTGTAAGATATATAAAGAGCTATTGGGACTTAGGAATTTTCCTTTCATTTAATAAAAATTTACTTAAAAGAAATACAATGCTGGGCTATCTTGATGTTCTTAAATCCTATAGAGTTTTAGATGGTACAGCTTATGCTTTTATAAAAGGCACTAAAGACGAGATTTTTGAAAATATAAAGCCATGTTTTAAAATTTATAACAAAATTATAGGTATGACATTTGACGAAAATCAGGGACCAGTGGATAAAGTAGTAAGAGGTCAACTTATTAAAGCAATGGATTTTAATCCCAAGGCTAATATAAATATTAAGGAATATATTATAAGAGCGGCAGAACTTGCGGGGGAAATTATGGAGCTTTCTCCGGCAATAATTTACGATATTAACAGTTTTAATGCTGAAATTATAAAAACATATAACGAGCATGAAGCAGAATTTTTGAAGGATTTGGATATTAATTTTAAGGATCCCAAAAATTTAGCTAAAACAGCCGCTATTTTGGGCAAATATGAAAAAAGAGAAATAATGGCGTTTATTTATCGAAATATTGCAAAATTATTTTACGAAAATGCAAAAGTTAATGTAAAAATAATGGCATCTGTAGCTCCGAGAGAATTTTTGGCTGCACTTTATATTTTTTATATCAAAAACTCAAACACTTTGGGAGAATATGCAAAGATAATCTGATATTTTAACAATTAAACAGTTATAAAGAAAAAGAAATACTTTTTTGAGTATTTCTTTTTCTTTATAATTAGAATATTTTTTTTAAATATGTATTAATTATTAAAATAGTTTTCACTACTTTAAATTTTATTATTTTTTTGATATAATAAAATAAAAGCATTAAAAATTTGGATTAAATACACTTTTCTAATGCAGAATCATGAATAGTCGGAGGAATTTCAATGAAAAAAAAACTTAGCCTGTTTTTGGCTTTGATTATAACGATGAGTATATTATTTTCGGTAACAGCTTTTGCGGAATCAAAGTATTATCCGCCTTTTGAAACTACCGCTGAAGGAGTATATCTTATAAATCTTGATACAAACGAGGTAATATATGAGAAAAACTCCAGAGAAAAAATGTACCCGGCGTCGCTTACAAAAATAATGACGACGATATTGGCACTTGAATATACAGATCACCCTGAAGATGAAATGGTTACTATGAAGGGATACATAGAAAATGAAATGTATCTTAAAAGAAAAGAAATGGGTGGAATATCATTGGGTGGATTTTTAAAGGGAGAAGAAATAAGCCTTGAAAAACTTCTTTATGCGGTAATGCTTCCTTCTGCAAATGAAGCAGCAATGATGGTTGCTGACTATGTGGGAGACGGTTCTATAGATTATTTTGTAGAACTTATGAACAAGAAAGCAAAGGAATTAGGGGCTTATGATACTAACTTTGCAAATCCTCATGGTTTACATGAAGAAAACCATTATACAACGCCCTATGATATGTATCTGATCACCAGATATGCCATGGAAAACCCTAAATTTGTAGAGATTGTCAATACCGTAAATTACGATGGTGGTCCAACAAATAAACATGAACATCTTTACTGGAACGGAACAAATAAGCTTATAAACAAAAATTCAAAATATTATTCTCCTTATATAAGTGGAGTTAAGACAGGAACTACTGATGAAGCTGGGAAATGTGTTATTTCTACAGCGTCTAAGGACGGATATAATTATTTAATGGTTATTATGGGAGCTCCACTGGAAATGGAAGATGAAATATCCAGCTTCTACGAAACTACAAGGCTTTACGATTGGGTATTTAATACATTTAAAGTAAAGACGATTATAGAGAAAGGAGAAATAGTCGGGGAAACAGGCCTGAGATTAGCGGACGAAAAGAAAGACCATCTAAAGCTAATGTGCTATGAAAAATTGACTGCTTTAATACCTGATACAATAGACGTATCAAGTGTAATAATTGAAACTAAAGTTCCTAAGCAGGTAAATGCCCCTGTAAAAAAAGGAGATTACATAGGTTCTGCGGAATTTATTTTGGCAGGAGATGTTATCGGAACTGTGGATTTGGTTTCTGCGGAATCTGTTGAAGCAAGTGCAATAAAAATATATTTGGACAAAGCAGTTTCTTTAACAAAAACATTTTGGTTTAAATTTGTAATTTTATTTGTCATTATAAGTATAATTTCCTATACTGTACTTGCAATTATGCAGAATAAAAACAAAAAAAGAAGATTTTAATTGTAACTCATTTGTAAATCTTTATATGTTTTAAATTCAAAAAAATCTGATATAATCTACATGATATTTAAAGAAAGAGGTATCGCAAATTGAAGAAGACAAAAGTTATTTCAGCCGTTTTGGCTTTAGTTTTGACAGCAGCTATTATCCCATCTGCAACAGTTGAATCATCTGCTTCAGGATTTGATCCTAAATCCGTTGGAGGTACAGGTTCGAACAGTATTGCTGCTTGGAAAGAAATAAATGATGAAGTTGTTGGTTGGTTCAAAATTCCCGGAACTAATGTAAATTGGCCTGTAGTTGTAGGTAAAGACAACAATGAATATCTTGAACTTGATTATTATAAGAACAAGAACAAGAATTCTGTAATTTGGGCAGACAGTGATTCCACATTTGGAACAAAGGAAGATTTAACAAGAAATACAGTATTGTATGGACATAACTGGACAAATATTTCTGCAAACCCAAGAATCGGAGATCCTAAGGACGTAATGTTTGGTCAGGTTCCAGCATTCCATCACCTTGATTTTGCTCAAAAAACACCATATATACATTATTCTACGGAAGAAGCTAATATGACATGGAAGGTTTTTGCTGTTTATTACACAGATTTGAGCTTTCCATTCTATAATTCCACACCTAATGACAAGCAGTTTGAAGATATGATAACAACAGCTAAGAGAAAGAGCCTTCATAACTATGATGTAGATGTAAACAAGGATGATAAAATCATCACACTTTCCACATGTACAAGAGCATATGGAAAGACAGCTAATCAGCGTTTTGTAGTTATGGCCAGACTTCTTCGCGATGGTGAAAAGATTGAGGAAGTTTCAATTACTGAAAATAAGAATTTTGAAAGACCAAAGATTTAATTTTTTAAAATAGAATAATATAATTTGTTCCCCGTGAATATGAATGTTAGTAGTGATTAACAGTAAATATTTACGGGGGATTTTTTGTGAATAAAAGAAGGAAAAAAACAGATAAAGGATTTATTTTAAAGCTTTTTATTTCCGCACTGGTAATAATACTTTTTCCATTTGGTAAAATACTTGTTTTAGATACATTGCAAGGTATAAAACCAATTTTAAGGGAAAAAATACTACTTACATCTTTATTTTTTGAAAAGCCTGAAGAGACTTTTAACTTATATCTGCAAAATATTGAGACTTGTAATTCAAGTACAGAGTCAGAAGAGAAAATAAAAGAAAATACTGAAGAAATCAAAAATGAAAAAATAGAAAATGAATTTTCTTCCGAAGAGATACCAAGTGTTCCCGAGATAGTTTTAAATGTTTCTTCACCAGCTAAAAAAGAAAAGATAAAAGCTCCCATGATAGATCCTAAATATAGGGGAACCATAGAAGAACATGTTTACAAAGGGGCTGAAAATCCATGCTTTGTAAAATACGATAATATTTTTATCAGAAATTATACTGAACTTAAAGAGAACGAAATAAAAGCTATACTTGATGAAAGAAATAATTTTAAAATTGGAAAATCTGAAGAACCGCAAGTTCTGATTTTTCATACCCATGCTACAGAGAGCTTTGAAGAATACGACAGCAAGTATTATGATACAAGAGGAACATGGCGTTCCACAGATAATAATAAAAATATGACAGCAGTGGGGGATGTACTGGAAAAGGAACTTAAAAAGGCTGGAATATCAGTGATTCATGACTATACCCATCATGATTATCCTTCATATAATGGTAGTTATAAAAGAAGTGCAGAAACCGTTAAAAGTTACTTGGAAAAATATCCATCAATTAAATTAATACTGGATCTACATAGGGACGGTGTAATCAAGGATAAAAATGTGATTGTAAAATCAAAATGGGAATATGAAAATCAAAAAGCGGCTCAGGTCATGTTAGTATGTGCCTGTGATCCGAATTATTCAGTTGTTCCACAGTGGAGAAAAAATTTTAAATTAGCTACGGAGATTACATCTGTTCTGGAACGTGATTACAATGGGATAACAAGACCTGTATATTTTTCAGAAGGAAAATATAATATGAATATATCGCCGGGTCTACTTGTAATGGAATTCGGGACAAATGGGAACACCTTGGAAGAAGTGAAACTTACAGCTGAAGCGGTGGGAAAAAGCATGGGAAAATGGCTTAAAGATAATATGGAGTGATAGAAATAAAGGGAAAATATAAAGCATTTTTATATGGATTTTGTTTTCAGATTATTATTCTACTTTTTATTTTTGGAATTATTTTTGTTGGCTATGAAGCTGAGAACGGTATAGTTGCTGAAAGTTTGCCTGTTTTTATATGTGAAATGAATGATAAAACATTAGATATTGCAATTTTTGGGCAAGGTATAAGTATTGACATAGAAAAAATAAATCAAGATGTTCTAATATTGGAAAAATTATGGATATTGATACCACCTAAATATAGACTTTGTATGCAGATAATAAAAATTATAAAGAAAAAAATTCTCCCCTTGTGCTTGTAAAACACAAGGGGAAAATAAATTAATAATCCTCGTTTTCTTCGTCATTCTGTTCTTGGCTTTTGATGATTTCTGCCTTGACCTTTAAAATTCTGGTACCGTCCATTTTCAAAACTGTAAAATGAACACCTGACAGAACAATTTCAGCTTTTTCAGACATTTCAGGGATATGTCCTAACGCATTTATAAGGATTGCACCTAAAGTATCGTAGTCATAATCTTCCTCATCATCGTCAGGACCCAGTTTAACATCAAGAGCTCTTTCCGCATCTTCCAATGATATGGAGCCGTTAAAAATTATAGTTCCGTCGGGCGCAAGTTCAAACTCGTTTTCTTCATTGTCATATTCATCCTGAATATCTCCCACAATGGATTCCAAAAGGTCTTCCATTGTGATAATGCCGTAGGTTCCTCCGTATTCATCAACAACAATAGCAAGCTGTTTCTTTTGCTTTTTAAAAATTTTAAGAAGTTCTGTGAAATTTACGGATTCAGGCACAAATAAAGGTTCTCTCATAACTTTTTCCAGATTAAAATCCCTAGGATTTTTAATACATTTAATAAGGTCCTTTATATAAACCACACCGATGATATTATCGATATCTTCTTCATAAACAGGGAGTCTGGAATACCCTGTCTTTGTGGAGATGGAAAGGATTTCGTCAAGAGATGCTGTCTTTTCAACTGCCGCTACATCCATTCTGTGGGTCATAATTTCGGATATTTCTCTGTCATCCATTTCAAAAATACTGTTGATCATGTATTTTTCGCTTTCTTCAATTACACCCTTTTCTCCACCTACGTCTACAAGCATTCTGATTTCTTCCTCAGTTACCATTTCAGTTTTGCTTTCAGGATCGTATCCAAAAAGTTTAGCTATTAAATCAGTAATAATAGAAAGAGCTTTTGCAATAGGATTTAAAATGATAGAAAGCACATTATAAATCGGAGCAACTTTTAAAGCTATATCTTCTGCATTATTTTCTGATAATCTCTTTGGAAGAAGTTTTCCGAAAATTATTATGGCTACTGCCGCAAGGATTGTAAATATTACAAATACCGAGTAATAACAAACGTTAAAATTCCAGTTCATTTTTTGAGATAAAAGTTTGGAAACGGGAAGATAAGTTTTTACAATAAGTGCGGTAAAGAAAAATCCACATAATGTAATTCCAACTTCGTTTACTGCAAGGAATTGAGAAGGTTTTATCAAAATCTTAAGTATTTTCTTTGCCCATTTGTTTCCATCGGACGCCATTTTTTTAATTTTTGCATCGTTTGCATTTATGATTGAACTTTTGGCAAAACTAAAAAAACCGCATAGAAAAATCAGCAAAAAACCAATTAATAAAATTTGTAAATAATCGACATCAGGGCCCATAATGTTCTCCTTTTGTAATTTAATGATATACAATACAATATATATGAATTTACTAGATTTGTCAAATTTATTTTGGAATGAATAAATTAGGTCTTTAAATAAAAATAGGGTAGTATATCCATATAAAATAAAATACTTAAATATTTCTATTGACTTTTTTATTGTTATGTATTAAAATAATAAGGTATTAATGCCGCTGTGGTGGAATAGGCAGACACAAGGGACTTAAAATCCCTCGGTCCCTTAAAGACCGTGTCGGTTCGAGCCCGACCAGCGGCACCAAATGCGTATAATCCGAATCAGCTATGGTTCGGATTATTTTTATATATTAATTTAATTTCATAAGAAATGTAAATATTTTTATTAAAAATATTTTAATTAATGGATTATTTTGTTGAAAAAAGTAAAAAAGTATGATAATCTGTAGTTAGTATACGCTAATTGAAAATCTTATATCTTAATAAATTAAAGGAGTGAAACTATGGATATTAATATGTGGTATGGAATTCTTATTCCTTTTTTGGGTACCTCTTTGGGGGCTGCTTGTGTGTTTTTTATGAAAAAAAACATGAGTATATCTGTACAGAGAGCGTTGACAGGCTTTGCAGGTGGGGTAATGGTAGCAGCATCAATATGGAGTCTGCTTATTCCTGCAATAGATCAATCAGATTTTATGGGAAAGTGGTCATTTGTGCCTGCAGCAGTGGGATTTTGGTTTGGAATACTATTTTTACTATTGCTGGATCATTTAATTCCTCATTTACATCAAAATTCTCAACAGCCGGAAGGTCCCAAAAGTAAATTGCAAAGGACGACCATGTTGGTATTAGCTGTAACACTTCATAATATACCGGAGGGAATGGCTGTAGGAGTTGTATTTGCTGGATATCTTAGCGAAAATATTGGTATATCTTTAATGGGTGCAATGGCTTTATCCATAGGAATAGCTATTCAGAATTTCCCTGAAGGCGCAATTATATCAATGCCTCTGCGTTCCGAAGGAATGAGCAAGGGAAAATCCTTTATTTACGGAGTTTTATCCGGAATAGTTGAACCAATAGGTGCAATTATAACAATTTTAGCGGCATCTTTAGTTGTCCCAGTGTTGCCTTATTTTCTTAGTTTTGCTGCAGGAGCTATGATTTATGTTGTGGTTGAGGAACTTATCCCTGAAATGTCACAAGGAAAACATTCAGATATTGGAACAATATTTTTTGCAGTTGGTTTTACAGTGATGATGATTTTAGATGTAGCTTTAGGATAATAAAACTTAAATAATAAAAACAGTGATTGTTTTAATATGTACAATCACTGTTTTTTTATCCCTTAAATTATAATTGTGTTTAAACTATATATATTATATAATTTTATTATACTGAAAATATATTAAAATTAAGAATAAACTATGTAATTTATACAAAAATTTTAGTTGAATTTCATGCAAAATAAAAAAAGGTAGACAATGAGAAAAAAAAGAGTTATAATGAAAAAAACATATATATTGGGATAATTCAACTTATTAACACTAAAAACAGGAATAATAAATAAGGGATTTTATTTATAAAATATTGATTTCCAGATGTTTGAGAGTGATTTTTTTGGGGGTTTTTATGGATTTAGATTTGCAGAAGGCCGGTATTTGTAAAAGAATCTCGGCTTTTTTATTTGACATAATTATGTTGACTGTTGTTATTGCCGGGGCAGGATTTTTCCTTTCTGAAATATTAAATTACGATAGTTATGTTGATTCTCTTGAAGGATTTTATGATGAGTATGAGCAGTCATATGGTGTAGAGTTTGAAATAACCCAACAACAATATATAGAGCTTAAGGAAGAGGACAAAATTAAATTTGATGATGCTTATAATGCGTTATCTAAAGATAAGAAAGTTATGTCCGCCTACAGCATGGTAATCAATCTTACTTTAATTATCATAAGTTTAAGCACACTGATAGGTTATTTAATTTTGGAATTTATTATTCCTTTGTGTTTTAAAAATGGACAAACTCTAGGAAAAAAGATTTTTGGAATAGGAGTTATGCACACCAGTGGAATACAAATTACACCTATGTTACTTTTTATACGAACAATACTGGGAAAATATACTTTGGAAACAATGGTTCCTATTTTAATAATTTTGATGATTTTTCTAAATGTAATAGGATTTTCCGGAACAGTAATTCTTGGTGTATTTTTTATTTTTCAGCTTCTTTTGGCTATCTTTACAAAGACAAATTCATTTTTGCATGATATACTTGCAAAAACCGTAGTAATAGATATATCAAGTCAAAGAATTTTCAAAGACGGTGCAGAGCTTCTTGAATACAATAAAAAATTGTATGCAGAAAAAGCAGAACGTCAGGAATATTAATTTTGTGGTTTATTGCCTAATATATTAAGTTATATTTTTAGAAAGGAAACAATATGAAAATTGTACTACAACACATAACAAAAGCTTTTCCAAGCCGCAACAAGAAATCCAACGAAGAAGTTATTGCGGTAAATGACTTTAATCTGGAAGTTCCGGATGGAAAACTTATCGGACTTTTAGGCCCTTCCGGTTGCGGAAAAAGCACAACGCTTTATATGATAAGCGGACTTCAAAAGCCAACAAGCGGAAAGATTTTCTTTGGAGATAATGATGTAACAGATTTATCTACAGAAAACAGAGGAGTAGGCCTTGTTTTCCAAAACTATGCTCTTTATCCACATATGACAGTTAAGCAAAATATTCTTTTCCCACTTCAGAATTTAAAGGGTGCAGATAAACTCAGCAAGGAAGAAATGCTTGACCGTGCAGTATATGCAGCAAAGCTTGTACAGATTGACGATCTTATGGATAGAAAGCCAAGCGAACTTTCAGGTGGTCAGCAGCAGCGTGTAGCTATTGCCAGAGCTCTTGTTAAAATGCCACGTGTTCTTCTTTTGGATGAGCCTTTAAGTAACCTTGATGCTCGTTTGAGACTTCAAACCAGAGAAGAAATCAGAAAAATTCAGAAAAAGACAGGCATTACAACTGTTTTCGTAACACATGACCAGGAAGAAGCTATGAGTATTTCTGATATGATAGTAGTTATGAAGCTTGGTGTTATTCAACAGGTAGGTAAGCCACAGGATGTTTACGATGATCCGACAAACCTTTTTGTTGCTAAATTCCTTGGAACTCCTCCTATAAATGTATTTAACGGAGAGGTTAAGGGAGAAAAGCTTTATCTTGACGGAAGAGCTGTTCTTGATGTTGCAGGAGTTAATGATCAACCGGTTCTCGTAGGAATTCGTCCTGAAGGATTTAACTTAGACGATAATGGTCCTATGAAGAGCAAACTGAGTAATGTTGAAGTAATGGGTAGAGATGTAAGTGTAGTTTCCACATGTGAAAGCTCAGTTAACCCTGTTGTTCGCTCCATTATTAATGCAGACAATAAAATATCAATGGATAGAGAAGAAGTTTCATTCTCACTTAAGCCACACAAGGTATTCCTCTTTGAAAAGGGAACCGAAAAGCGTATCTACTTCGAGGTGAAATAATTATGGTTGAAAATAAAAAACAGTGGAAGGCATGGCTTTATTTGGCACCGGCAATTGTCCTTTTGCTTGTGTTCACAATTTGGCCTATTATAAATACTGTAAGAATGGCTTTTCTTGAAGGATACAGTGGTCTTGAAGCAGCAGGAGGACAAGCATTTGCCTTTGGGTTCGGGAACTTTGTAAAGGTAGTAAAATATCAAAAATTCATTAACTGCCTTAAAAATACAATTCTTTTGTGCGTGCTTACAGTGCCGATATCCACATTTCTTGCTCTTTTGATTGCAGTAGCACTTAACTCTATCAAGTTTTTGCAAAAAGGTTTGCAGACAATTTTTTTCCTTCCTTATGTTACAAACTCCATCGCAATCGGTATGGTTTTTGCAGCAATGTTCAACATTGTAGGTAGTTTTTACGGAACCGAAAATGAAATTATAGTTACAGCCGGAATTATTAATAATGTTATAGAATTTTTTGGCGGTGAAGCTGTAAACTGGATAAACTACGGTTCTTCGTACACAGCCAACATTATAGTTATGACGGTATATATCGTATGGAATGCATTACCATTTAAAATTTTGGTACTTTTGGGCGGACTTCAGAGCATTAATAAGCAATATTACGATGCTGCAAAAGTTGACGGAACTCCAAGAAGAAGAGTATTTACACATATAACTGTTCCGCTTCTTTCTCCAATGCTTGCTTATGTAATTATAACAGGATTTATTGGTGGATTTAAGGAATATAGCAGTATTGTTGGTATTTTTGGCGAAGGAATGGGCCCTGCGGACGATGCCGGCAGGCTCAACACAATGGTCGGATTTATTTATGATGCCCTTAAAACAAACAGCCAGGGACGTGCCAGTGCGGCAGCTTTGATTTTGTTTGGTATTATACTTGTTGTCACCATGATTAATACCATGGTCGGCAAGAAGAAAGTTCATTACTAAGGGGGCTGAAAATTATGTCAGAATCTCAAAATAAAAACGGCGTAATGCGCGAAACAAATATGAAGAATATTACTATTCAGCAGAAAATTGCAAGAGGAACAGTTAAATTTTTTGTATATGCTTTCCTTATGCTTATGGCTTTGATAGTTCTTTTCCCATTCTATTGGATGATTATTTCTTCACTGAAAACATTGACAGAATATCGTTTGAGTGTTCCTACTTTTTGGCCTAAAACAATAATGCTTTCAAACTATGCGGAAGCCTTTAAGGCAGCAGGACTGGGAAGACTTTTCCTTAATACATTGTATGTAGGAGTAGTTTCCACACTTTTATCGCTTATCATCACTATTTTGTCAGCTTTTGCTTTTGCTCGTCTTGAATTTAAGGGAAGAGATGCAATGTTTGGTTTGCTTTTGGCAACAATGATGATACCGGGAGAATTGTTTACAATCACAAATTACTCAACAATAACAAATTTTGGTTGGATGAATACATTTAAGGTACTTATTATTCCTTTCCTTGTAAGTGTATTCTATATATATCTTCTCCGTCAGAACTTTATGCAGATACCTAATGAGCTTTATCTTGCGGCAAAAGTTGATGGTACAAGCGACTGGAAATATCTTTGGAAGGTTATGGTTCCACTTTCCATGCCAACACTTATTTCAATTACAATTTTGAAGATGATGGGTGCATGGAACTCATATATTTGGCCAAGACTTGTTGCCAACGACAAGGCTCACCAGATGATTACAAACGGTCTTAGAAACGCATTTACAGATACTACAGGAGATGTTAACTATCCTGTTCAGATGGCAGCGGTTGCCATAGTATCATTCCCACTGTTCCTTGTATTTGTATTCCTCAGAAAATACATTATGGCAGGAGTAAGTCGCAGTGGTATTAAGGGCTAATAGGCTAATATGCCTGTTAAATAAAATATTAAAATTAAAGAAAGAAGGAAACACATCTTATGAAAAAGAGAATTTTATCATTTGTGTTGATGCTAGCAGTAGTTTTGAGCACAGTATTGCTTCCAGCCTGTGGAAATGACAACACAACAAACAATGAAAACAAAGTAAATACAAGCACGGCAGCGAAGGCAAACTTTGAAGTACCTGAAGAAGGTTACGACGGTAGCGAAGTTACAATTACTTTCTACCACACAATGGGAGAAAACCTTTCCACAGTTTTGGATAACTATATCACAGAATTTAATAAGCTTTATCCAAACATCAAGATTGTTCATGAAAGAGTAGGCGGATACGATGACGTTCGTGAACAAATTAGTACAGAAATCACAGTAGGCAACCAACCAAATCTTGCTTACTGCTACCCTGACCATGTTGCTCTTTACAATCTTGCTAAAGCAGTTGTTCAACTTGACAACCTTATTGACAGCAAGATTGAAGTTAAGAGAGCAGACGGTTCTGTAGAAACATTGGGACTTACAGATGAACAGAAGAGCGACTTCATAGAAGGTTACTACAACGAAGGTAAACAATTCGGAGATGGGCTTATGTACACACTCCCTATGTCCAAATCCACAGAAGTTCTTTACTACAACAAAACTTTCTTTGACGAACACAACCTCACAGTTCCAAAGACATGGGAAGAAATGGAACAAGTTTGTGCTAAGATTAAGGAAATTGATCCTAACTCCTGCCCTCTCGGATATGACAGTGAATCCAACTGGTTTATCACAATGTGTGAACAATATGGAACACCTTATACAAGTGCTTCCGGTGAACATTACCTCTTCAACAACGATGAAAATAAGAAGTTCATCAAAATGTTTAATGATTGGTATCAGAAGGGCTACATCACAACTCAAAAGATTTACGGCGGATATACATCAGGATTGTTTGTATCTCAAGATGATATGAAGAGCTACATGTCCATTGGCTCCTCTGCAGGTGCAGTTCACCAACGTCCTGCTGCTGATGCAAATGGCAATTACCTCTTTGATGTAGGCATCACAACAATTCCACAAGTAAGTGAAACAAATCCAAAGGTTATTTCTCAGGGACCAAGCCTTTGCATTTTTAACAGCGAAAATAAGCAAGAAGTTATTGCTTCATGGCTCTTTGCTAAGTTCCTTTCCACAAACGTTGATTTCCAGGCTGAGTTTGGTATGGCTTCCGGATATGTTCCTGTAATTAAATCCGTAGCTCAAAACCCTGTATATTCTGAATTTATTAATAATGCAGATGGTGGAAAGTACATTGCAGCTCTCAGTGCAAAGGTTTGTCTTGATCAAGTTGATGCTTACTACACATCACCGGCATTTAACGGTTCTTCCGCTGCTCGTGACCAAGTAGGAACACTTATGATTAAGTGCCTTACAGCAAAGGGAGATGACCTTGATGCACAAATCGACAAGGCTTTCCAAAACGCTATTGATGAATGCTTGTATGCTGAATAATTTATAATTAATAAAATGAAGAAGAATAAACTAAACTTATTTTTAATTTTATTAATATGTATATCAGTAATATGCTTCGGAGGCTGTCAGTCCTCTGAGAAATTTGAAGCTACGTCAAATGAAAAGGAAACCTCGGTATCTTCCGAGGTTTCCCAATCACCTAAAGGAGAATTTTGCGATTACGCAGAAAAACTCACTCTTGATATGGATTCCGAAAGTCTCAAGCAAGAGGTTACGATCAATGGATTTGTGGATGGAGACACTACACATTTTAACGTTCCCGAAAGTATTTGTGAAACAGGGGTTTTAAAAGCGAGATATTTAGCAATTGATACACCTGAATCCACAGGTAAAATTGAGGAATACGGAAAAGCCGCTTCAAAATTCACAAGAGAAAAACTCTCCTCCGCTTCTTCTGTAATTATAGAATCCGACGACGATAAATGGAATCTTGATTCTACAGGAGGACGATATTTAGTTTGGGTATGGTATAGAACAAATGATGATGAACCTTACCGCAATCTCAATTTGGAAATTTTGCAAAACGGTTTAGCGGCAGCATCGTCCACTGCAAATAACCGCTATGGAAAAATTTGCATGGAAGCTCTTAATCAGGCTAAAAGCCAAAAGCTAAACCTGTTTTCCGGAGAAAAAGATCCTGATTTTTTCTATGGAGATGCAATTGAACTTACTTTAAAGGAATTGAGATGTAATATCGAAGATTATAACGGCATGAAAGTTGCTTTTAACGGTGTTATAACCAAGAACAGCGGAAACGGTGTTTATATTGAAAGCTATGATGAAGAAACCGATATGTATTATGGCATGTCAATTTATTATGGCTTTAATCTCCCGGGAAAAGCATTGGATATTCTTTCAGTTGGAAATGAAGCTAGAGTAGTAGGTACAGTATCCTATTACGAAGCCGGTGAGACATATCAGGTTTCCGGCCTTTCATACCGCCTTATGAACCCGGAAGATCCCAACAATGTCAAACTTATAAGTGAGGGTAATCAGGCTGCATTTTTACTCACAGAGCCTGTTGTCTTTGCAGAGGGAAAAGTAACATTAGAAGTAAACGGCGAAAGCAAAACTTACGATTATGCAAATCTTGCTTTGGCTACAACTTTGGAAATGAAAAATCTTAAAGTTAAATCAGCTTATACCGCTGACAATGAGGAAAGTTCCTCTTTTGGAGCAATGACACTTAACTGCGAGGCTGACGGTGTAAATATCACAGTCCGCACATCAGTGCTTCGTGATGAAAATAACGAAATTATAAAAGAAGACTTATATGTAGGAAAAACCATAGATATTAAAGGAATAGCAGATTATTTCGGCGGGGAATATCAGATAAAGGTGCTTTCCGCAGATGATATTACCATTATTGAATAAATAAAGGAGCAAAATATGAAAAAGCTTATTTCATTGGTTCTTATGCTTGCTTTGTGTGTATCCACATTTACAGCTTGCGGTCAGGAACCTGCAAAAAATAACGAAAGCAATACAAAATCTTCAACAGAAACTTCTTCTGTCGCTACAAATGATTCCGATTTGGAATCCGCTAAAAAATATTTGTCAGCAATGTACAGAAAAGCTCCATCTACTCATGTAGAAGACTTTGAAGTAGTAGGAAAAGTTAAAGTTGGCGAAAAATCTTACGATATTGAATGGACAGCTGATTCTGAAACCGTAAAGATAGTAAAAGGCGAAAACAACATGGTTACTATCGATATAGATGAAAAGAATCCTGAAGAAGTAATATTTAATCTTACAGCTAAAGTTACAGATGATAAGGGCAACAGCGAAAGTGTAAGCTTTGAACAAAAAGTTCCTGCTGCAATTATTTTGGATGCAGGTATGAGCTATGAAGAAATTGTTACTGCTGCTTATACTCTCGAAGATGGTCTTGACCTTGGTGAAGAATACCGACTTTTCGGAAAGATTGTTAAGATTGATAACCCTTACAGCGATGAATACAAGAATATTACAGTTACAATTCAAGTAGGCGATATGTCCGATAATCTTATTCAGTGCTTCCGTATGACAGGTGAAGGTGCTGATAAGCTTGCAGAAGGCGATGAAATCACAGTTAAGGGACTTCTCAAGAATTACAAGGGAACAATCGAATTTGATAAGGGCTGCCAATTCCTCGGACTCGGTGAACAAATCGACCAATCCGCAGTTGTAAATGCTGCATATAAACTCGAAGATGGTTTGTCCATGCCTTCCGCTTCAGTACTAAAGGGTAAGATTGTTAAGATTGACACACCTTATAACGATGAATATAAGAATATTACAGTTACAATCGTTGTTGATGGTATGGAAGAACAACCAATTCAGTGCTTCCGTATGACAGGTGAAGGTGCTGACAAACTTGCAGAAGGCGATGAAATTGTAGTTGCCGGTACAATCAAGAATTACAAGGGAACAATCGAATTTGATAAAGGTTGCAAGCTTGTTTCCACTGATGCTTTTATGAGTGCAAGAACAGCGGTTGCTGCATACTCCCTTGAAGATGGTATTTCCATGACAGCTCCTGTAACATTGACAGGTAAGGTTGTTTCTATTGATACAGAATACAATCCTGAATACAAGAATGTTACGGTAACAATCGTTGTAGACGGACTTGATGAATACAAAATTCAGTGTTTCCGCCTCAGCGGCGAAGGTGCTGAAAGCATAGCTGTAGATAATATTATTACAGTTACAGGTATAATCAAGAATTACAAGGGAACAATCGAATTTGACAAGGGCTGTACACTTGATGCAGTTAATGCTTAATTATTGACATTTAAAATATATAAAGAGGACCGTATCTTAAAAGATACGGTCCTCTTTATTATCTATACTATTTGCAAGATTGAAGCTCATGAAATAAATTCATATCTGTGCGATTAATTGAAATAGGACAAATAGAAATATGTCCGTTCATAACGCAATCAGTATCAACTGTAAAATCATGAGCAAGTTCATACATGCATTTACCTTGAGCTCTATAAAGATTTCCTGCTTGATTTATAAACTCATCGGAATAATAAATTCCTCCCTGTTTTGTTATATGAATATCTTTACATTTAGGGGGAATATTTACATTATAGAGTCTGTGTTTATTTAGTAATTGATTTCTTTGGAAAAAATTCCAAATCAAGTCCAAATCCTTTGTTGCATCAGGATAATAATCAGGTGTTGTAGATATAGCAATGGAGTTGAGACCGAGGTAAGCTGCTTCATTAGCTGCTCCCATAGTTCCTGAATAAATAATATCACTGCCCATATTATAGCCTCGATTAATTCCCGAAAGAACTAAATCATATTTGATTTTTTGTCCTAAAACGGCAAATCTTACACAGTCGGCAGGTGTGGAGTCCACAGAAAAAGCTTTTACGTCAGGCAATAGATTAATTTCCTCAACCTCAAAAGCTCGGTGGAGTTCTATGCTGTGGCTTTTGCCACTCTGCTCAAATTTAGGAGCTATAACTGTAACCTCGCCCAATTTTTTTGCCCATTTTGCAAATGGAATCATGCCTTCGGCATTTATTCCGTCATCGTTGGTAATTAAAATTCTCATAACCACTCCTCATGTGTCTGTTTATATTTTTTTACCATAGCATCGGCTTTTTGAATCATAGTGTTTACTTCATCCATATTATAAACTGTTGCACCGCTTGCACAGTCATGACCGCCACCTCTGTATTCTTCAGCCAAGGTATTTATAGGCATGAAACGGGAGCGAAGGCGAACACGAATGGAAGAGTCATTTATATCCTGACTTTCGATGAATGCAAGCCAACAAATACAACCTTTTATTGAATCCATGCTGGAAACAACAGCACTTGCAGATTCAGGTGTGAGATTAAACTGATTTTGCATTTTTCTGTCGATATAAAGATATGCTACACCATTTTCAGTACGTTTCATGATGTTGTATACATGAGCTTTAAATTTAAGTGCTTCAAAATCTTCCAGATAAAGATGTGCAAAAATTATATCAGTATCAATTTTTTTATCCAAAAGTATGCCTGCCAGTCGCAGTGTTTCTCCGGAAACACTGCTGAAGCGGAATCTGCCTGAATCAGTTACCATACCTATATAAAGATATGTTGCAGCCTGCTTGTTGAGAACCAGTTCATCTTTAAAATTGTTGTAAAAGTCAACAATCATTTCGCAAACAGAGGAGCGTTCTTCTTCCACCCACGAAGGTTCACCGTAAGGTGTAATGTTGATATGATGATCAATTTTGATAAGTTCCTTGCAAAGAGAAAACTTTTGATTTGAAATGCGTTCAGTATTTCCTGTGTCAACTACTATGGCTAAGCTTTTTTCATAAACTTCATCGGGTATTTCAGCATCATCGTCGCCCATAAAAGCAAGATAATCACTATGCTGATTATCAATGATATACACTTTCTTTTGAGGAAAAGTAGTTTTTATAATTTCTTTTAAACCTTTGCTGGAGCCTAGGCAGTCTCCGTCAGGACGAATATGTCGGAAAATCATGATGCTGTCGTATTCTTTTATTTTATTTAAAATAGCTTCTTTAACTTGTCTGTTCATTTTTTTACTCCTTAATCAGATTATCCAAATCATTGAGCATCTGTATAGCAGTTTCCTTTGAATCTAAAGTAGCTCCGCAGGCTTTTGCATGACCGCCTCCGCCGTATTTTACAGCTATGTGGTTGACACTTTGCTTTGCGGAACGAATTTCGCACAAAATGCCGTCTTCTGTTTCTGTAAAATTCACCCAGATATCAACACCTTTGATGTCAGCCATAGTATTAACCATTCCACGTGAAATTGTGAAAGAATCAGCCTCAAGCTTGTCGAGCTCTTCCTTTGTGGTGTAAATATATGCAACATTATTTGCAGTAAACTTTATTTTTAAAATAAATTCCGCACGTAGACGTTTTATCTCAAAATCATCGGAATAAAGATTTAGGTAAATTTCATTTGTGTCGATGCCTTTATTCAAGAGAAAAGCCGCTGATTTAAAAGTTTCAGATGTTGTTGAGTCATATCTGAAACGTCCTGAATCTGTTATCATACCTGTGTAGAGAGACTCTGCAGCAAGGGGAGAAACTGTTAAATTTTGCTCCATAGCCATTTTTGTAATAAGACCGCAACAGCTTTCACAGGAGCTGTCTATAACTTCTACATCGGCAAATTTTCCGCTGAACATATGGTGATCTATGCGAATAGTTTCAGCTGCAAAAGAGTATCTTGTGTCGGAAACAAGGCTTTCTGCTCCACAGTCAAGAATTATGCAGAGTGAATTTTCAAAAGCACTATCGGGAATATCATCCATGACACAGTCTTTCATGAATCCATAACGTCCTGCACCATCACCAACAACGAAAATTTGCTTTTCTGGAAAGGAATCCTTTAGCACATGCTTTAATCCTATTTGACTTCCCAGAGCATCTCCGTCCGGCTTACTGTGGCGATGCAAAATAATAGTATCAAACTTATAAATTTCCTTTAAAATTTCTTCAAACATATTAAATCCTCACAACTTTGTTGTCAAAATATAAAATACAGGGTTGATTTAACAATTTTTCAAATGAAATCACCGTCTTAAAATTAATTATTTAAGTATTTGAGTATACCATAAAAAAAAATCTGTGTCAAATTAAGGGACTATATAAAAAAACAAAACAGGCAAATTTTTTTGCCTGTTTTGTTGCTATTTTTCACTTAATAAAATGGACTCAGCAAAGTTACAAATATCAGATGTCGAGTTAGTATTAACACCATCTTTTTGAGCTTTCAGCATTTTTTCTTTAAACTCTTTATCCTGAACTTGCTTTAATGCAGATGGAAGTTTTCTGAGCTTATTGCCCACACCGATACTCATACCGTTTTCATCAAAAAATTTAATATTGACTGATTCGCAGCCTGGGATAGGCATAATTTGAATAAAAGGAACGCCGATAGCTGCAGCTTCAGTAGATGAAAGACCACCGGGTTTACTAATGAATAAATCACAGAATTTCATGTATTCAGCCATTTTATCTGTTCTTTGAATAATTTTTATCTGTTTAAAATCTTTATATTTTTTGCTTAAATTCTGATATAACTTGGTGTTATTTCCACAAACAACTATTAAAATATTATCAGGATAAAGACTTAAATAAATTTTAAACATTTTAACAACAGTGTACATTTTATTTACACCTATACTTCCGCTGGAAAGCAAAAGATAATGTTTATCAGGATCTTTTTCCGATTTATGGTCAGGAGCATCCAGGAAGGATCTTCTGATAGGTATACCCAAAGGCCTGATTTTTTCTTCGTCTATACCTTTTTGTACAAAATCGGGAATAGCATTTTTATTAGGTATAATATAATAATCGCTGTTTACCTCACTGGTGAAGGGAATACATGTGTAATCTGTGGCAATAAATATAGTTTTTGGCAATTTCATACCTTTAGCTTTTAAATGTGCAATCATTTGACCTGGGAA
>SAMEA104404097__coassemble_1289_pt1 | contig 21212 bp, 19 predicted proteins | sample SAMEA104404097__metabat2_high_PE_069 | metagenome-assembled genome bin SAMEA104404097 (sample SAMEA104404097) | Balaenoptera acutorostrata
TTATTGTTTTGAGCTTGCAAAGCTCTTTTTGTCAAAATTACCGGTTGAGGGCATGAAAGTCCCCTTGCATCTACTACATCAAATTCTTTCATGGCGTTTCCTCCTTAATTTTTCTGCTTCTGAATATTAGAATAAGCAATTATTACTGTAACTACAATACCGATTATAACAGCTATTTTACCGTTAAGTGTAGGACCTGCCGGGGATGAAGCCAAATTGAATGTATGGCAAACTGCACCACCTACAAAAAGCCCCATAACAGTAACCGCACTGTCTGAATTGCCGGATCCGGCCAAAATAAGCTGTCTTAAAGGACAACCACCCAACAAAACACTTGCAAATCCTACCAAAACCATACCGAGTACATTCCAAAGTACGCTTGTATGTGCTACAGGTTGATTTGCCATGCTTAAGGTAAAATTATGTGTCAAAAGATTTCCTATGAGTGAAGCAACAAAAATTCCTAAAAATCCTGTAATAAGATAATAATCTTTAAACATTACAGCATCCCTTATTCCACCCACCATACAAAGACGTGTTTTTTGTGCAATTGCCCCCAAAATAAGTCCTGCCAACAGTGAAATAAATACGGGAGCTCTCATAGATCCGGGTCCTTTTTCACTGAATATGAATAATGATGGAACTGCTAAGAATAATACAAAAATCAAAATATTTAAGAAACTGAAAGCTGAACCTTCAAAATTGCTTTGCTTGTAAGAACGTTTTAAGCTAAATCCCTTATTAAGAGCAAATATACCTGCCAAAATACCAATTACAAAACCAATAAGACCGAATACAGCGTTTATATCACCACCGCCAAGTCTTAAAACCATTCTCAAAGGACAGCCAAGGAACATCAAAGCTCCTACCATAACAAAAAATCCCAGAATAAATCTTGTAAAAGGCGAAGATCCTCCTGTTGATTTAAATTCTTTGTTCACCAGTGCCATTATAAAAGCACCAATTACAAGGCCAATTATTTCCGGTCTCATATACTGAACTACAGGTGCATTATGCAAACCCATAGCTCCTGCTGCATCTCTTATAAAGCATGCTATGCAAAATCCCATGTTCTTAGGATTTCCCAAAAGTACCAGAACAACTGCTGCTATTCCTGTAAGCACCCCTGTTACTGCTATGTACAAATATTTATTCTTTTTCATTTTCCTTATCTCCGCTTAAAATGATTTCTGTATACAGTGGCTTCATATTAGCACAGTAGCTATCTTATGTAAAATATAAATGTATAATATATAAAAATGATAATTATATAAATTATCTATAAAACTATTTTTTGTGGAATTATAATCTAAAATGTGATAATATGTATTCATAATAATATTTATCTAAAGGAATGAACAAAATGAAACGTATATATTTTGATAACAGTAGTACATCTTTTCCCAAAGCTCCTAATGTATCTGCCGCTGTAGCTGATATTTTAGAAAACGGAAGTTACAATATAAACCGTGGCGGATACAGTGAGGCTTACGCACTGGAAAATGTAGTTTTTGATACAAGAGAAAAACTTTGTAAATTATTTAATTTTGATAAATCCTCAAATGTAGTATTTACTCCAAGTATTACTTTCTCTCTTAATTACATTATTAAGGGGTTTTTGAAGAAAGGAGACCATATTATCACCAGCTCCATGGAGCATAATGCAATGATTCGCCCATTGGTTCAAATGCAGGAATGCGGTGTTGAATTTGACTGTGCCCCATGCAACATAGACGGTACACTTGATCCAAAGGAAGTTGAAAAACTCATTAAGCCTAATACAAAAGCTGTTATGATGCTTCATGGTTCAAACGTATGCGGAACATTGCTGCCTATAAAAGAAATTGGTGAAATATGCAAAAAACACAACTTAAAATTTATAGTAGACAGTGCTCAAACCGCAGGTGTATTCCCCATTGATATGAAAGAAATGAATATTGATGTACTCTGTTTTACAGGACACAAGAGCTTGCGTGGACCACAGGGTATCGGTGGATTTCTAATAAGTGACGATATGGCTTCTCTCACAACTCCAATAATTTTAGGCGGTACAGGAAGCTACAGCGACCTTGAAACTGCACCACAGTCTATGCCCGATAAATTTGAATCAGGAACCATGAATATTCCAGGTATTGTTGGTCTTCATGCCGCTTTAGAATATCTTGAAACTGAAAATATTGATAATATCAGAGATGAAGAAATTAAAATTGCAAAACGCTTTTATGATGGTATTATTAACATTAACGGCGTAGAAGCTGTCGGCAAAAAGGACTTTGTCAACAGGGCACCTATAGTATCCTTAAACTTTAAAACTATGGATAATGCCGAGGTAGCCTTCGAGCTTGAAAGCAATTACGGAATTATGACCAGATGCGGTCTTCATTGTGCTCCAAGAGCTCACAAAACCTTGGGTACATTCCCATGTGGTACAGTAAGATTTTCATTCAGTCAGTTCAGCACTGAAAAAGAAGTAGATTTCTGTTTGAACGCAATCAACACAATTTTAAAATAAAAAAGGAATTTATATAATGCAACAACAAAATTTAATCAAATGCGTGGGCTGTAAAAAATGCATGCCTTGCTTTATGAGTATAAATATTCCGGAAATCTTCAAGATTTATAATCAATATGTTAAAGATGGCGATAAAGAAAGTGCAGATAAAGCTTATAATTTGGATATGCCTAAATATCAGAGAGCCACAGGCTGTGTAACTTGCAACCAGTGCATACCAAAATGTCCAATGCATATCAGTATACCTGAAATGCTTCAAGTGGCAAATGATGCCCTCTCTTCTTTAAGTGCTGAAAAGTCCACAAGCGGTCCCCGTGAAGTTAAGGAAGCCTTTAACCCTGCTCTTATAAGGCAAAGACTTAAAAAGCAACGTGAAAATCATTAAATTTTTAAATACTGCTCACTCTTAATAAACAAAAAATGCGATATGTTTAATACATACCGCATTTTTTATTTATTATATTTTTACTTGTTGTTAGCTTCACAAGCAGCAACAGCACATGCAACTGTGGCACCTACCATTGGGTTATTTCCCATACCGATAAGTCCCATCATTTCAACATGAGCCGGAACAGATGAAGAACCTGCAAACTGAGCATCGGAGTGCATACGTCCCATGGAATCTGTAAGACCATAGGAAGCAGGACCTGCTGCCATATTGTCTGGGTGAAGTGTTCTTCCGGTGCCACCACCTGATGCAACAGAAAAGTATTTCTTTCCATTTTCAACAGTCCACTTTTTATATGTGCCTGCTACAAGGTGCTGGAATCTTGTTGGGTTTGTGCTGTTACCTGTTATGGAAACATCAACTCCCTCGTGCTGCATAATTGCAACACCTTCCTGTACATCGTTGGCACCAAAGCATCTTACAGCAGCTCTATCGCCCTTTGAAAATGCTTTTTCATTAACTATCTTAAGTTCTCCTGTCTTAAAGTCATAATCTGTCTGAACATAAGTAAATCCATTAATTCTGGAAATAATATATGCAGCATCTTTGCCAAGACCGTTGAGAATTACTCTCAATGGATTTTTTCTTGCTTTGTTGGCAGTTCTGGCAATTCCGATTGCTCCTTCTGCAGCAGCAAAAGATTCATGGCCTGCCAAAAAGCAGAAACATTCTGTTTCATCACGCAAAAGCATAGCACCCAAATTACCATGACCAAGTCCTACTTTTCTTATGCTTGCAACAGAACCGGGAATACAAAATGCCTGAAGACCTTCTCCGATTGCTTCTGCACATTTATCAGCTTCTTTAAATCCTCTCTTTATAGCCAGAGCTGTTCCAAGGGTATATGCCCAAACCGCATTTTCAAAAGCTATAGGCTGAACACCCTTTACCAATGCTTCTACATCAACACCGTTTTTAAGACAGATTTCTCTTGCTTCTTCGAGACTTTCAAGACCGTTAGCTTTCAAAGCTTCCTCAATGGAGGCAATTCGTCTTTCTTTACCTTCAAAATTAGCCATCTTTAAAAATCCTCCAATCCTATTCTTCTCGTGGGTCGATGTACTTAACTGCATCTTCGTATCTTCCGTAAGTACCTGTATTCTTTTCTAAAGCTTCGCATGGACCCATTCCCTTGCGTATATCTTCCATCATTTTTCCTGTACGTACAAATTTATATCCAATTACTTCATTATTTTCATCAACAGCAAGGTTAAGGATATAGCCTTCTGTAGTATGAAGATAGCGAACACCCTTTGCCTTTGTGGAAAAAATTGTTCCTATCTGAGAAGTGAGACCTTTACCCAAATCTTCAAGAGAGGCTCCTACAGGAAGTCCGCCTTCAGAAAAGGCTGTCTGGCTTCTTCCGTAAACAAGCTGAAGGAAGATTTCTCTCATAGCTACATTTATTGCATCACATACAAGGTCGGTATTCAAAGCTTCAAGCAATGTTTTTCCCGGCAGAATTTCTCCGGCCATAGCTGCGGAATGTGTCATTCCGGAACAACCCAAAGTTTCTACCAAAGCTTCCTCGATAATACCGTCTTTTACGTTCAAAGTGAGTTTACATGTACCCTGCTGAGGAGCACAACGTCCAATACCGTGAGAAAGTCCGCAAATATCAGAAATCTGACATGATTTAACCCATTTTCCTTCTTCGGGAATAGGAGCCGGACCATGATTACAGCCTTGGCGAATAGGACACATATTTTCTACTTCATGTGAATAATTCATAATTTATTCTCCTTTCGTATTTTAAAAAAGGTAAACTGCAATACATAAATTAATTATAATATAAAGATATCATTTTATCAATAGCAATATATGTTATATATTAAAACATTTTGTTTTTTTAAAAAGATATAATTAATCTGTCAAATATGATGGTTTATTTCAATATATATTTTATAAAAAAAGGAGAGGACAAAAATCCTCTCCTTTTTAATGACTAAAATTAAGCCAAAATATATGCCTTAACAAGTTCAAATGTATTTCTTATTCCGTCAATATGTGTTCTTTCGTAGCCATGGCTTGCATAAACACCTGTACCTACAAGAGCATGTCTCAAATCATTTCCGGAAGACAATGCAGCATTGCAGTCGCTTCCGTACATTGGGTAAATATCAACAGCATAGTCAAGGTTATTTTCCTTAGCAAGGTTAATAAGCTTTGTTGTCATATCATAGTTGTAAGGACCGTTGGAATCCTTAGCACAGATAGAAACTTGTCTTTCTGTGCATTCAAGTCCGTCGCCTACACAACCCATGTCAACAGCGAGCATTTCTGTTACACCGTCAGGTACGCTTGCACTTGCACCATGACCAACTTCTTCATATACTGTGCAATGAGCATAAACAGCTCTTTCAGGAACAATGTTGTTTTCCTTAAGGTACTTAGCAAGACCAAGGAGAACAGCAACACTCATCTTATCATCGATGAATCTGCTCTTAACAAATCCTGTTTCTGTAATAACAGTCTTAGGATCTGCACAAACAAAGTCACCTACATTGATTCCGTCTTTAAGAGTTTCTTCCTTAGATGTGCTGAGTGTATCTAAAACAACTTCAACAGTATCGAATGTTCTGGAAGTTGAGTTGTAGTTTTTGTTTACATGGAGGCTTGCATTGTCTAGTTGGATTGTACCTGTAAATACTTTGCCGTCTCTTGTATAAACCTTTACGTTTTCAGCTTCTACGTTGTTAGCATTAAATCCGCCTACAGGAGAAATTCTAAGTCTTCCGTTGGACTTGATGGACTTAACAATACCGCCCAATGTATCAAGGTGAGCAGAGAGCAAAATTCCGTTTTCTTTGTCTTTACCGCCCAAAGAAACCAAAACACCGCCCTTATTTGTCTGCTTTGCTTCACAGCCGAGAGCTCTGAATTCGTTGACACAGAAGTCGGAAGCTTTCTTTGTAAAACCGCTTGGACCGTCAATTGATGTTAATTTTTTAAATGTTTCTGTGATGTAATCTACGTATGACATTTTCTAAACACCTCGTCTTTTAAAATTTTATATTATTACACCAGATTATTAGGTGTAAAAGATAACGGTAATAAATCTTTTAAACGGTAAATTTTAAAATCATCATGGCTTTTTGCCAAAATAACTTTCATTGAACCATCATTAAATTCGGCAAGCACCTGTCTGCATACTCCACATGGTGAAGTATAATTTTCGGTATCACCTTCATGCCCATTTCCTCCGACTATGGCAATAGCTTTAAAATTCTTTTTGCCTTCGGAAACTGCTTTGAAAACCGCAGTTCTCTCGGCACAGTTTGTAGGGGAATATGATGCATTTTCTATATTACAGCCTGTGAATATTTCATTATCATCCGTGAGAAGAGCTGCCCCAACACAAAATTTTGAATAAGGAGCATAAGCAAATTTTCTTGCTTCAAAAGCTGCTGAAACTAGTTCTCCCGCTTTTTCTTTCCCAAAATTATCTTTTAAAATATCGTCCAGGAAAGATTGTCCGCAAATTTCTCCCGAACAACCCAAATAATCAATAATCGTTGAACCTATATCGGAATATGTTTCTCTTGTGCCAATGTTTGCACCATCTTTAATATTATTACCTATAGCAACCATTGGTATATATTCTCTTGAATGGTCGGTGCTTTCGGTAGCCGGATCACAACCGTGGTCAGCAGTTATTATAAGTATATCATCTTTTCTTAAAAGCTTTACAAATTCACCGAGCCACGTATCAAACTCATTTAAAGCTTTTGCATAACCATCAACATCATTTCTGTGTCCGTATTTCATATCAAAATCAACTAGGTTTACAAAGCAAAGTCCATCAAAATCTCTTTTTGCAATCTCAGAAGTAACCTTCATGCCGTCTGCATTAGAAACAGTTCTGTGGCTTTCTGTAATTCCCTTGCCTGCAAAAATATCATTGATTTTTCCCACACCTATTACATCTTTACCTGAAGATTTAAGCACATCAAGCATAGTATCTGCAAAAGGCTCAAGAGAGTAGTCATGTCTTCCGGAGGTCCTTTCAAAATCAGGGTATTTTCCTGTAAAAGGTCTTGCAATAACTCTACCCACACCATGCTCTCCATTAAGTATTTCTCTGGCAATTTCGCAGTCATGATAAAGCTCTTCCAAAGGAACTATGTCCTCATGAGCAGCTATCTGGAAAACGCTGTCCGCTGAAGTGTAGACAATCAGTTTTCCTGTTTTTAAATGTTCCTCACCATAATCGTTAATAACTTTAGTTCCGGAATAAGGCATATTTACTAAAGTACCTCTGTGGGTTCTTTTTTCAAACTCGTCCAAAACTTCCTTGGGAAAACCGCTTGGATATGTAGGAAAAGGTTTGGGCAAAATAAGTCCGCTCATTTCCCAATGTCCTGTAGTCGTATCTTTTCCCATACTTTTTTCTGCCAATCTGCCGAAACTTCCTACAGGGCTTTCTTCTTTGCACAAATCAACTCCGTCAATGTTGAAAAGTCCGAATTTTTTCATATTAGGCATGGAAAAATACTTAGATTTTGCACATGATGCAAGAGTGTTGCTTCCCTCGTCATTAAACTTATAAGCATCTGGCAATTCACCTATTCCGAATGAATCCAAAACTATCAAAAAAACTCTTTTATTCATTTTTTTCTCCTTTTCCAACGGATATTATATCTGCAAAAAAATTATACCACGAATTTTTATTTTAATCAATATTATTTTATTTATGGTACTTACTACCATGCATTATAGAAAAAGCTCTGTATATCTGTTCCAAAAGCATTAATCTTGCCACCTGATGTGGAAAAGTCATCTCTGACATAGAAAACTTTATCTTTCCTTTATTTTTTATCCCGTCCCATAAGCCGTATGAACCACCTATAACAAATGTTATATCACTTACACCGTCAACAGCCATTTGTGCGATTTTTTCAGAAAAATTTACCGATGACATCTGCTTTCCCTCAATGCAAAGGGGAATTATGACAGAGCCCTTAGGTATTTTCTCCAAAATTCTTCTGCCCTCTTTTTCAATACAAATATCTACTTCTGACTGTCTGGGATTATCGCAAAGCTTATATTCATCAATTTCTGTAATTTTTATTTTGCACATTGTAGAAAGCCTTTTAATATATTCATCACATCCCTGTGTAAGATATTTTTCTTTTAGCTTTCCCACTGCAATTATATTTACATTCATCATAATTTTCACCTACAAAGTAATCATTTCACCGGGCTTTTTTTCTTCAGCTACATAAAGAGCGTAGTCCCTGCCTTCTATAAAGCCATTTTCATCAAATATTTTTTTAGTAGTTTCATAAGCAAGTTTGGGTTCGTTATTGTTCTTGCTTAAATGAGCCAGCACAAATCTTGTTGTTCCACTTTTAATAAGCTTTAGGGCTTCCCGGGCACAGTCATTATTTGACAAATGGCCCTCATTGCTTTTTATTCTTTTTTTGAGATATACAGGATAAAAAGAATTTTTAAGCATATTTTCGTCGTAATTTGATTCCAGAATAACCATATCGCTCCCGCTTAGATTATTTGAAACGTCTTCAGATATATAGCCAAGATCAGTAGCATGAGTAATTATTCTGCCGTCCGGAGTTTCAAATCGGTATCCTACACTGAATGCGGCATCATGTGAAGTATGGAAAGGCTTTACTTTAAAACAACCCACTCCTGTTTCTTCTGATATTTCACAGGTTTTTATATTTTCAGGTAGAGCAATATTTTCACTTATGTATTCCAAAGTTGGTTTAGATGCATAAATAGGGCATTTTATTTTTTTTATCAAAGGAAGAAGTCCTTTTATATGGTCATTATGTTCATGGGTGATTAAAACACCATCTATTGTATTTATATCAATATCTTTGGTTTCCATAGCACTTACAGTCGCTTTGCAGGAAATTCCCGCATCTATTATAAGTCCTCTGCCCGATGCACCTATATAATAACAATTTCCACTGCTTCCGCTTGAAATTGAAAAAAATCTTGCCAAATCTAAACTTCCTTTCTCATATATAACGTTAAAATAGCCTATGTAAAAAGGACAGAAAGAATAAAATTTCTGTCCTTTAATAAATTACTGTGCTTTTGCTATAGTTTCCTCAGGTACACTGATTTTTTTTATATCTGCTCCAAGCTTTGAAAGTTTATTTACTATATCATCATATCCTCTTACTATGTGCTGTATATCTTCAATAACTGTTTCTCCGCTTGCCATAAGGCCTGCTATAACCATTGCCGCACCTGCTCTAAGGTCTATTGCTCTTACAGGAGCACCTGTAAGATTTTCAACACCCTGAACTACAGCTACCTTACCATCAACCTGAATAGATGCACCCATTTTTACAAGTTCATCTACATATTTAAATCTGTTATCCCAAACTCCTTCTGTAACTATACTTGCTCCTTCTGCACAGGAGAGCATTGCAACCATTTGAGGCTGCATATCAGTTGGAAAACCCGGATGTGGCATTGTTTTAATATTTATTTTTTTAAGAGGATATTGCCCTCTGGAAACTCTTACGGAATCATCATATTCTTCAACTAATGCACCTGCTGAAATAAGCTTGTCTGTAATTGCTTCAAGGTGCTTTGGAATAACATTCTTAATAAGAACATCTCCGCCTGTAGCAGCAGCCATAGCCATATATGTTCCGGCTTCAATTTGGTCAGGAATAATTGTATAATTTGCACCATGCATAATATCTACACCGTGAATTTTAATAACATCGGTACCTGCACCTCTTACATCAGCTCCCATAGAATTGAGGAAGTTTGCAAGGTCAACTATATGAGGTTCCTTTGCCACGTTCTCCATAACCGTTATTCCTCTTGTCTTTACTGCAGCAAGCATTGCATTTACTGTTGCACCTACGGATACAACATCAAAATAGATATGAGCTGCTTCCAAAGTTTCTGCTTCAGCATTGATCATACCTGCATCTATGGAAACTTTTGCACCCATAGCTTCAAAACCTTTGATATGTTGGTCAATCGGTCTTACACCAAAATTACAACCCCCGGGCATTGCAACACTTGCTTTGGAAAATCTTCCGAGCAAAGAACCTATGAAATAATAAGATCCCCTTGTTTTCTTTGTAAGCTCATAAGGGACTACAGGATCAACAATGTTTGTGGTATCTATTTCCACAGTTGTTTTATTTATACGCTTTACAGTTCCGCCTAAATATTTTATTATTTCAAGTAAATGTCCTACGTCACTGATTGCAGGTACATTTTCTATAACACATTTTGATTGAGCCAATACTGTTGCCGGAATAATTGCAACAATAGCATTTTTAGCTCCGCTTATTTCAACTTCACCATTAAGAGGCTTTCCACCATGAATAACTAATCTTTCCAACTGCTTCTCTCCTAACAAATAGCTTCTACACAAAAAGCTTTTTTATACTAACAAAACTAATGCGGAATTTTCCTTTGATCAGCCGTTTTATAATTCTTAAATATATTCCGCAATATTTATATTTCAATAATTTCAGTTACAGATTATTATATCATTTTTAATTTAAAAATAAAAGATGTTTTTTCTATTTTATAAAAAATTTACAATAATTTTTATTGATTTTTACCTTTTTATTAGCAAAATTAAATTTTCTGCATATTATGATAATAAATAATGGGAATTTTTGAGGTGGTGTTTGGAGTATGGCTTTATTAGCAGATTTAAATTGGATATTTAAAATTGTTTTTTTCACATCTGTACTGATCTTATTATTTATTTTTGAACTTTTGTCTATATTTTATTCCGAAGGAAAAAATGAAAAACAAACCACAGAAATTATAGTAAGAAAATCCACGGAAAATGCCGAAAGATTTATACTTAATAACTATTATCATTTAAAAAATTCCAACAAGTGCAAAAATGCCTTGATAATTTCTGTAAACGCAGATGAAGAACAGGAAAAAATATGCAAAATTTTTTCAAGATTTAAAAATATAGCCTATATAAAATGCAATATAAGCTGTTAAAACCTTACTTATTGATTTTTAAAAAAGTTTTTTAAAAAACTATTGACAAACAGATTTACTGATGATATAATAGCTGTTGTCAGTTGCGGTAGTGCTGGAATCGGCAGACAGGCACGTTTGAGGTGCGTGTGTCCACGACGTGTGGGTTCAAGTCCCACCTACCGCACCAACAGAGCTCTAACGATTTTTCGTTGGAGCTTTTTTGTTATCTTGATCTAAATTCTATTTATATAAAGTAAAGCGGAGAATATCATGGGATACTCTCCGCTTTTCATTGTTTTATAAGTTATTTGCCCATTTTGACTTCGTCAAAAATCTTTTCGTTTTCCTTAACCTTACTTTCATTTCCGAATACAACATAAAGATTTTGATCTGTAACCTTTGTAAGAAGATCACCCAAATCGTTAACTTCGGAAAGTTTAGCAGAAAGAATTTCATCTCTTCTCTTTTGACGGTCTTCATCAGAAACGTTTGCAATTAAATTATTGAGAGCAATTATACATTTCTGTTCCGCTGTCTTAGGCATATCAAGAGAAGCAATTGTACCAATAATGTAATTATCAAATTCCTTTTCTGTAAGCTTGAGATTCTTTATATACTCTCCTGCACCTCTGTAAACCTTGAGGGAGTTATTGAGATGTGGATCTCTGTAGCTGGAAAATGTTATCACTTCATTATCAATTCTGAATGGAGCACCATAAGCACCGTTCAAAACTCTGATTTGAATCCATGCATAGTCGTTTGCAACAATTGTTTGAAGAACGTCCATCTTTCCTGTACGTTCAGCTCCGAGGGATTTAAGATCATAACCCATTGTTACATACTGTACATTAGATGTTGTCATAACACCTTCGTTAACATGAGTTTTCTTAAATTCTTCACAAACCTTTTCTTCAGGTTTTAACATTGTGCAAAGTCCGTTTATTTCTTTTTCAAATATTTTCTTAATTTCTTCGTCGCCTGCAACAGATACCATAGTATTATTGCTATTAAGAACTTTCTTCAGTACAGATTCACATTTAGCTATAAATTCATCTGCCTTATTATCAAAGTCATCTGCAACACTCTTGATCATCTGGTAGTATGTGAAATACTTGGAATTTTCAATAAATCTCTTTGTAGGAGAAACATTTGCTCCCACTCTCATCATACCGTAAATATGTCCGTCACCTATCATTTCACTTTCCATACGGTTGATAATCATATTAATAACTTGATTTACTCTGTTCTTGGAACTAAAATTGCTCTTAAACAAAATTTCCTTGAGCAATTCCACTGTCTTAGGAAGCTTTTCCTTTACAGCCTTAAAGTTAATTTCAAAGAATTTATTTGTCTTATTGCTGTCCTTGCTGTCTGCAATAGCACTTGCTGCAAAATTAAGACTTCCGATATTTTCCATTATTTCATTAGCAAGCTCGGAAATGCCGTAATTTTCTGTAGGAAGCATTGAGAGAGCATTGGCAATAAATCCGAGATATGGAACTTCTTCGCTAGTCAAAACTCCGGCATCTGTAAGAATTCTTGCATATGCGATACCGTTTGTATTTGCATTAAAATGATATAATTTATAGTTTTCGCCCTTAGTTTCTTTAAGTTCGAGATGCTGTATTTTCTTTTCAATATCGGAAATCTTAAGACTTGGAATTGTAGCCTTAGCTTCCGGTGTATCAGGAGCTGTTTGAAATATCTTTAGCTTTCTGTTATCTTCCAGCAAAGCCTCAATCTCTTCGTTAGATAATGTCTTTTTATATTCAGCAAGCTTCTTAACAGTTTCTTCAGCCTTTTTATCTGCAAGTCCCTGTTCAGGATTCAAAACGAGCTTAACTCTAAATTGATTATCAAGGAAACTCTTTTTAATAAGCTCTTCAAATCCGTTTGTCTCATTAAGCTTTCTTGCATATTCATATTGTCCGTTAAACTGAATTTCTTCAAAAGGATCTCTGTCATAGAAATATCTTGCAAATACGGAAGACGCCATATTTACACCTCTGCCTGCTCTTACGGATATAAATTCCTTGGTATAGAATTCATTGCTCATGATACAGCTGTTAATAAGCTTCTTATCAATTCCGTTTTTAGCAAGTTCAGCTAGAGTTTCTTCTATAATATTAAATATCTTTTCCGCATTTTCTTCTGTTGTATTTTGAACAACAATTGTGAATACAGGCTGAAGCTTATGTGTATCAACATAGCACATCATATCCTGACAAAGTCCTGCGTCAAGAATTTTATTTTTGATATAAGCTGAATCGGAATTAAACAAAGCACTTGCAAGTACTTCCAATGAAGCTGCAATCTTAGGATCAAGAGCATCTTCAACTACATAGGAAATTTGTGCATAAGTTTTTCCGTCAGGATTATCTTCTTTTCCGATGGAATAAACAGATTTTAATTTCTTTTCGTGTTCAAAAGGTGCTGTTTTTCCAATTTCGGAGTCTATCTTCTTATAGTCATATTGTGAGAGATAATCTCTGTCGATAATTTCCATAATTTCTGTAGCATCAATATCACCATAAATGTAAATACAGCAGTTAGATGGGTGATAATATTGCTTATAGAAATCAACAAAATGTTCATATGTGAGCTCCGGCATTACTTCAGGATCTCCACCGGAGGAATATTTATATGTATTATCAAAAAGTTCCTTGGAAACTTCGTAGTCGAGCATATCTTCAGGAGCTGAGTATGCACCCTTCATTTCATTGAAAACAACACCATTTACAACAAGTGGATCGTCCTTGTTTTCAAGTTCATAATGCCAGCCTTCCTGTTCAAAAATTTCCTTAACAGTCTGCATCTTTGGCTTAAATACAGCATCTAGGTAAACAGAAAGGATGTTTTTATAGTCTTCTAGGTTCTGTGAAGAAAACGGATACATAGTCTTATCAGGATATGTAAAAGCGTTCAAAAATGTATTCAAAGAGCCTTTGGAGATCTCTGTAAATGGGTCTTTTGCTGTAAATTTTTCAGAACCGCAAAGCACGCTGTGTTCCAAAATATGAGGAATACCCGTACTTTCAAGAGGAGTTGTTCTAAAGCCTATTGCAAATGCCTTATTTTGGTCCGGTGTTTTTAAAAATGCAAGTCTTGCTTTAGTTTTTTGATGAATAAACTGAAATCCCTCGCCGTCAACTTCCGGAATTTTACGGCTTTCTACAAGTTCAAAACCGTGTATTAATTTTTCCATTGTAATTCTCCCTTTCAGCTAATTAAATTTTTGTCAACTTTTCAAAAAGCAAATTGCTTTTTATATTAAAGTCACGTTTATTTAAATTTATTATAGCATAATTTCACATATTACTCCATAGATTTTTTGAAAATTTATTTAAAATTATTTTTACAAATACATAGCTTATTGTACAAAGCCTGAAATTTTATTTGTGATAAAAGCCGAAATATAAAAATATTTGCTATTGAAATAAACAAATTTCAGAATTATAATTAGCTTATGTAATTTATACAAAATACAAATTAAGGAGAATATCTATGGCTGAAAATAAAGGAAAAATAAAGCTGCTATTTGTATGTCATGGCAATATATGCCGTTCTCCAATGGCAGAATTTATTTTTAAAGATTTAATAAAAAAAGAGGGATTTGGAAGCCAATTTATTGTGGAATCGGCAGCTGTCAGCAGAGAAGAAATCGGAAATCCCGTTTATCCTCCGGCAAAACAAATACTTGCCCAACATGGAATATCCTGCAAAGGAAAAACAGCTGTGCAAATTAAACCGTCTGATTACGAAAAATATGATTTTATTATCCCAATGGAAGAATATAATATAACGAGAATGAAAAATATAATTCCAAAAGACCCTCAAAATAAAATAAAACTTCTTCTTGATTTTTCCGATAAGCACGGCAACATTGATGATCCTTGGTACAGCGGAGATTTTGACAAAACTTATGAAGAAATTTTGCTCGGTTGTCAAGGCATTTTAAAATATTTTAAAATCAAAAATCTTTTATAAAGTTTAAAAACAGAAAGGAAATCGGTATATGATATTTGCGGATCTTACCTTTTTATATTTTTTTCTACCCATTAATATTATTTTGTACTTTTCATCGAAAAATTTAAATTACAGAAATCTCACTCTGATTATATTTTCACTTTTCTTTTACGCATGGGGTGAACCTGTTTGGATTACCCTTCTGGTTTTTTCAGCCACTATAGACTATTTCCATGGACTTTTAGTTGAAAAATATCGTGGGAAAATCGGAGCAAAATTAGCTGTTGCATCATCTTTAATCCTTAATTTAGGACTTTTGGGGGTTTTTAAATACAGCGGTTTTATAGTATCAAATATTAACGCCTTAGGATTTAATCTGCCCGTACCATCATTTTCACTTCCTATAGGTATATCATTTTACACATTTCAAACAATTTCATATGTAATAGATGTATATCGTGAGGAAGTTAAACCTCAAAAATCCTATCTTAAATTTTTGATGTATGTTTCCCTTTATCCTCAACTTGTAGCAGGCCCTATTGTACGCTACAGTCAGGTTGCGACAGAAACAGATTTTCGCCAAAGCAAGATTGAAGATATAAGTGCAGGAATTACAAAGTTTGTATGTGGTCTTACCAAAAAAGTTGCAGTGGCAAATACTGCGGGACTGCTTGCTAAAGGATTTATGGAAGGGGATTTTTCTTCTCTTTCCGTTGCAGGTTCATGGCTTGGAATTTTAATGTATACACTTCAGATTTATTATGATTTTTCAGGGTATTCTGATATGGCAATAGGTCTTGGCAGAATATTCGGATTTTATTATCCTGAAAACTTTAATTACCCCTATATTTCCTCATCTGCTACAGAGTTTTGGAGAAGGTGGCATATCACTCTTGGTGGGTTCTTCCGAGATTATCTCTATATTCCATTGGGAGGAAACAGAAATCATATGTACAGAAATCTCTTCATAGTATGGTTTTTGACAGGACTTTGGCATGGTGCCAGCTGGAATTTCATCATATGGGGACTATTTTGGGGATTTCTCATTTGTCTTGAAAAAATGTTTCTTTTAAAATTTCTGGAAAAAATTCCGATTATTTTTACAAAAATTTATTCACTAGGTTCAATAATGATCGGCTGGGTAATATTCTATTTTACGGATATTTCAAAAGCATTTGCTTATTTAAAGATTATGTTTGGACTTTCAGGAAATCCTTTGGACGATATGGCTACAAATATAACTTTTACAAACAATGTACTCTGGATTGTTTTAGCTATTGCTTTCTGCTGTCCGATTGTTCCAAAAATTAAAGATTTTGTCCAAAATAATTTAGATGAACAAAAGCAAAAAAATATTGCATCTCTTGTACCTATATTCAATGTCATCATGCTGATTATTTGTACATCAATGCTCAGTGGCCAATCTTACAATCCGTTTTTATATTATAAATTTTAGAAAGGAATACTATGGAAAGAAAAGATAATGAATCCAAATGCGGATTTCTTAAAAAAATTGCATATATAAATTTTATTTTATTCTTTACAGTTTTAATATTCTTTTTCATTTTATTTTTAATTCTACCTAAAGAAGAAAAATCAGAAGAAGAAAAAAGAGAATTTACCAAAATTTCTCCTATAACTGCTCAAACTGTGTTTACAGGTAAAACAGCCAAAGAATTAACAGGTTACGTCAGCGACCATTTTCCATTTCGTACATTCTTTATAAATTTTGCTGATGAAATTGCAGATATACGAGGTTTTAAACCTGAAAACGTAAAAATACACGGGGTAATTCCGCCAACATCGGAAATTTCAGAGGATTTCTTTGACAACTCTTCTGAAATATCAGAAGAAAAAACTCATATCTCTTCATTGGAAGAAGAAAAATCCGAGATGGAGAACACTTCTTCGGAGGCAGCTTCTTACGAACCTGAATCCCCTGAAGTTTCAGAAAATACATCTTCGGAAGCCTCCTTAGAAACAGAGGAAAACTCCAGTCAAAGCTCCTCTGAAAATAAAGAAAATATTGTAGGAGAACAGCAAGGTTCAACCTTTATTTACAAGGATAGAGCTATGGGTATGTATGGCTGTAATCCTAAAATTGCTGATTACTACACATCTGTTATAAATAACTATGCCGACGTTTTATGTGACAGTGTAAAAGTTTATAACATTGTAGTCCCAACCAGTATAGATTTTTATATACCGCAAAAATATAAAAGTATTACTCAGCCTCAAAAGCCCGCTATAGACAGAATTTACGCAAAATTATCCGACAAAGTAACTTCCGTAGATGCTTACTCCGCCCTTGAAGCTCACAAAGATGAATATATTTATTTCCGCAGTGACCACCACTGGACAGGTTTGGGCGCATATTATGCTTACTGCGAATTTGCTAAAGTAGCCGGATTTGAACCAATAGCAATAGAGGACTTTGAAACTCGAAGACTTGATGGATTTTTAGGTACTCTTTATAATCAAACAAAGGAGCCTGCTCTTAAAGAAAATCCCGATTATGTTGATTATTACATCATAGATACACCACATCAGGCATACAGATACCTTAAAGATCAACCTTTTACACCTTACCCTTGCTCCATTCATGGAGAATATGCAAGAAGCCCTAATTCCTACTCCGTATTCCTACATGGAGATTTTCCTCTAGTCAGAATTGATACCGACCTTGAAAACGGAAAGAAAATCGCAGTGGTTAAGGAATCCTATGGTAATGCATTTGCCCCATTTTTAGCCAACCACTATGAACAGGTATTTGTTGTAGATGAAAGGTATTTCCAACTTGGGTTTATTGACTTTATAAAGCAAAACGGGATCAATGAACTGGTCTTTATCAATAACTCAATGGCGGCATATACCCCCTATCATATAAAAAATATTCAAAGAATCATGTATCAGCAATATACTCCTCCCGCTCCGGAACCTGTAGAAGAAATTTTATCAAGTGAACCTGAAAAAAAGAATGAGCCATCTGAGGATAATAATTCATCAGAAAATACAAAATCTTCAGAGTAATAATGCACTTATTAAACGAAAGCTTTTTAATATAAGGAATTTAACAAGTTTTATTGGTACAAAACAGTTGCATTTGCAATTAAAAACATATATAATGTTTTAAGAAATTAATTTGGGAAAGGTAGAATAATACAATGGCAGAACAAAAAAAGATGGTCGAAGCCATAACTTCCATGGAAGTTGACTTCGCAAAATGGTATACAGACGTTGTAAAAAAAGCTGAATTGGTTGATTATTCCAGCGTTAAAGGCTGCACTATAGTTGAACCTTACGGAACAGCAATTTGGGAAAACTTCAGAGATATATTGGACAAAAGACTTAAAGCATGCGGACATGAAAATGTTATGATGCCTTTATTTATACCGGAAAGCCTTCTTCAAAAGGAAAAGGATCATATCGAAGGATTTGCTCCTGAAGTTGCTTGGGTTACACAGGGCGGAAATGACAAACTCACAGAAAAGCTTTGCGTAAGACCTACTTCTGAAACTCTCTTTTGCGAACACTACGAAAAAGTTATTAACTCCTACAGAGATTTGCCTAAGCTTTACAACCAGTGGTGCAGCGTTGTAAGATGGGAAAAAACTACAAGACCTTTCCTCAGAACAACTGAGTTCTGGTGGCAGGAAGGTCACACAATGCACGAAACCCAAGAAGATGCTATGAATGAAACAAAGAATATCCTTGAAATATATGCTGATATCTGCGAAAATGAACTTGCTATTCCCGTTATCAAAGGTAAGAAAACAGATAAGGAAAAATTTGCAGGTGCAGAATCCACTTATACAATTGAAGCTATGATGCATGACGGAAAGGCTCTTCAAAGCGGTACCAGCCATTACTTCGGCGATGGCTTTGCAAAGGCTTTCAACATCACATTTACAGGTAGAGATAACAAAATTCATAATCCTTACCAGACATCTTGGGGTATGTCTACAAGAATTATAGGTGCTATCATCATGACTCACGGTGATAACGATGGTTTGGTTCTCCCTCCTGCAATAGCTCCTACACAGGTAATTGTTATTCCTGTTGCTCAGCATAAGCCAGGCGTAATTGAAAAGGCAACTGAAATTACAGAAAGAATCAATAAATTCTGCCGTGCTAAGATTGATACAAGCGACAATCAGCCCGGCTGGAAGTTTGCACAATATGAAATGAAGGGTGTTCCTCTCCGTCTAGAAATCGGACCTAAAGATATCGAAAAAAATCAGTGCGTTATCGTTAGACGTGATAACCGTGAAAAGTATTTTGTATCCCTTGATAATTTGGAAACAGAAATTCCAAAGCTCCTCGATACACTACGTCAAGCTATTTACGACAAGGCTCTTGAAAACCGTGAAAGAAGAACTTTTGTAGCTCACAACTTTGAAGAAATGATTAAACTCGGTCAAGAAAAAGACGGTTTCATAAAGTCCATGTGGTGTGGTGATCTCGAATGCGAAATGAAAATTAAGGAAGAGGCAGGACTTACATCCCGCTGTATGCCTTATGAACAGGAACATATCGGCGATGTATGCCCTGTTTGCGGAAAACCTGCTAAACATATGGTTATCTGGGGCAAAGCATATTAAACCTAAATTTTATTAAATATTAAAGATAAAACCGCTCGATTCTTCGGGCGGTTTTGTTTATTTTACATTTTGTGAGGAATTATTATGAATTCTGAATTTATAAAAAAGATTAGTATTGATTGGAACAAAATAGATAAAAACAGTTATTTAAGAGATATCCCCGCTCTTAAAAATCTTGAAAGTCTGGTATTTTCTAAGCCCATTACTTTATTTTCAGGAGAAAACGGCAGTGGAAAATCAACTTTACTGGAAGCTATGGCTGTTTCCGCAGGATTTAATCCGGAAGGCGGAACAAAAAATTATAATTTTTCCACCTATGACTCTCACAGCGAACTTAGCGAAGCTTTAACTATTTCAAGAGGCATATGCAGAGAAAAACACGGGTATTTTCTCAGAGCTGAAAGCTTTTATAATGTGGCTACAAAGGAAGAGGAATATGCGGACTTAGTGCACAAATCCGAACAATTTCATCAAAAATCCCACGGAGAAGGCTTTTTAAGGGCAGCTCAAAAATATTTAAATAAAAACGGGCTTTATTTTTTTGACGAACCCGAATCCGCCCTTTCTCCACAAAGACAGCTGGCCTTATTTAAGGAAATATATGAATATTCTAATCAAGATTCTCAGTTTATTATAGCCACTCATTCCCCTATTTTACTTGGACTACCAAATTCTGCAATATACAGCTTTGGCAATGACGGCATTAAAACCTGCGATTACGAAGAAACAGAAAGCTATAAACTCACAAAGATGTTTATAAATCATAGAAATAATATTATAAAAGAACTACTTGGATAAAAAGAAAAACACCCCTCGGTTTCCCGAAGGGTGTTTTTCTAATCATCTGAGGTTGTCTTCTCTTTTGAGGAGGGTAGATAAACTAGAGATGCTTGCGGTACATCTTTAGTTCTTCTTTATTATAACCTAATTACCATTTTTATTTGTTACATTCTTATTAATGAAAGTTTAATAATAGTCACAAAATTAATGAATTTTTATAAAGATGCATTTCTGGCTGACATATTCTTTCTGTAAGCAAGATAGCTATCCAAAATAATTGTAGCAGCTACTGCATCCACAACAGCTTTTCTTTTTTTACCTCTTGTATTTGTATCGTTTAGATAATTATGAGCTGTAACTGTGGTGCTTCTTTCATCCCACATAGTTACAGGAATATCGGTAAGTGCTTCAACTTTTTCTGCAAATTCTCTGCATATATCAGATCTGAAACCACAACTTCCGTCCATGTTTTTGGGAAGTCCTATAACTATAAGCTTGCATCTGTTTTCCACAGCAGCTTTTACTGTTTCCTCAGCTACCTTGTCCATATCTCTTTCGCTAACAACCTTTATTGGACTTGCAAGAATTTCCATTTCATCACAGCAAGCAAGTCCTGTTCTTGCATCTCCGTAGTCAACACCTAAAATTTTTATAATAAACGCCCCCTGACTACCAAGGCTTAACTGTGCCGACAATATTGTTTATATCATCAATGTGATTTTCTTTAAGCCAATTTTCCATACCTTCAATAATCTGAATAGGTGCATATGGATTATAAAACATAGCTGTTCCTACTTCTATGGCTCTTGCTCCCGCCATCATCATTTCAATGGCATCTTCCCATTTTTCAATACCGCCAAGTCCTACAACAGGAATTTTAACAGAATTTGCAACTTACCATACCATTCTGAGTGCTACAGGGAACACGCATGGGCCTGAAAGTCCTCCTACATTGTTA
>SAMEA104404097__coassemble_1595_pt1 | contig 18350 bp, 18 predicted proteins | sample SAMEA104404097__metabat2_high_PE_069 | metagenome-assembled genome bin SAMEA104404097 (sample SAMEA104404097) | Balaenoptera acutorostrata
AAGCTCATGCGTGCTGAAAATAGTTGGCGGGAAGCCGCCTGTGAAGATAAGTCTTTGCCAACACTTAACGAGGTAGATTTCTGCCTCGTTTTTTTAATATTTTCATAAAACAATTATTTTCGGAGGCAAAATGAAATATACTACATTACTTTTTGATTTAGATGATACTCTACTTGATTTTGAAAAAGCTGAAGAGAAAGCTTTTTTTAAAACCTTGAAAGAAAATAATATAAACATAATAGGAAATATGTTTGAGAAGTATAAAATAATAAATAAAGCATTGTGGAAAAATTATGAAATGGGACTTATAGATCAAGCAGATCTAATGATTCAAAGATATAAGGAACTTTTTGAAATTTATAATATAAACAATGACGAAGAATATATAAATGAATGTTATCTTAAAAATTTAATGTTTGGAAATTTTACTATTAATGGAGCAAAAGAATTTTTAAGTGATATAAAAAATCAATGTAAAGTATATGTAGTAACCAACGGAAAATCAAGCACACAAAGAAAAAGGATAGCTGATTCAGAAATAAATGAATTTATTGATGATATTATTACTTCTGAAGAAGCAGGATATCGTAAGCCTTACAAGGATTTTTTTGATTGTGCTTTTGCAAAACTTAACATTGAAAGTAAAAACAAAACTCTTCTTATAGGAGACAGCTTATACGCGGACATTAAAGGTGCTATTGATTATGGTATTGATTCATGTTGGTTTAATGTGAAAAATAAGGATAGGGTTGATGGAATTGTTCCCACATATGAAGCAAAGAATTTTGATGAACTTAGAACAATTTTATATAAATAATGTAGATGAAGACGAATGTATACAAAAGGTACATTCGTCTTTTTAATTTAACAGTTTTAATTATTAAAATAAAGATAAAGAAAGGATTGTATGAAATGAAAAATACTAAGAAAAAAATTTTGATCAAAGAATACCTGTTTGTTATTTTTGGAACGGCACTTCTGGCATTTGGACTTTATGTTTTCCATTTTCCTCAAAATTTAACGATTGGGGGTGTAGCTGGATACGCACTTATAATATCAAATTTTATAAAATTGCCAATATCGGTTATTTCATTAATAATTAATGCTGTTTTACTTTGCCTTGGATTTATAATACTGGGTAAAGAATTTGGAGGTAAAACGATTTGTTCTAATCTCACTTTTTCCGCAACAATCTGGATTTTGGAACAAACAATTATTATTAATGAACCTGTAACCTCGGATATGTTTGTAAACTTAATTTGTGGAACAGGAATTGCTGCATTTGGTGTAGCTATGATATTTAACCAAAATGCTTCATCTGGAGGAACAGATATACTTGCATCAATTTTAAAAAAATATTGTCGTTTGGATATGGGCATTGGATTATTAATAGCAAATATTATAGTTGTAATCGCATCATACTTTACCTATGATTTACAAACAGCAATCTATAACGGATTGGGTTGTATTATAAACAGTATATGTGTAAATATTTTTCTTGATGGTTGGAATGTTAAAAAGGAAATGGTTATTATTTCAAATAAGCCGGATAAAATTAAAAAACTTGTTTTAGAAAAAATGGACAGAGGCTTAACAGTTTATAAAGCTGAAGGTGGCTATACAGAACAAGAGAGAAAAATTATGGTTACTATTTTATCCCAAAGGGATTATATTAAAATTAAAAAACTTATTAAAGAAGTTGACCCAGATGTGTTTGTTATTACAAGGAGAGCAAATGAGGTCTTAGGGAAAGGCTTTGATAATATTTAAGATAAAAATAACTCCATCTTTTGTGATGGAGTTATTTTTCATTTTGCTAAGTTGACAATGTATAATTTTGTGATAAAATGTATATTATATGGACAGCATGAAGTTGTCATAATAATTTTAATAAAAATGTATCATATATTATGTGTGCCACGAAGGACAAAACCCTTTAAAGAATTATTGGGTGTTTTTGTGATACACATTTTTTATTTTTAGGGGGATTTTATAATGAAAAAGAACACAAAAGATTTAGTAATTGCGGGACTTTTAACAGCTATCGGTGTAGCTATGCCAACACTTTTCCATATGGTTTCTATTAGTGGTCAAATATTCTTGCCCATGCACATTCCAGTATTACTTTGTGGTTTTATTTGCGGACCGGCACTCGGTGGATTATGTGGATTTTTGGTGCCTCTCCTTTGCGCAATTATGACAGGTATGCCTCCGCTTTTCCCTGTTGCTACATATATGGCATTTGAACTTCTTGCATATGGAGTTTTAACAGGAATTCTCGGTAAAAAGATTAATGTATATGCTGCTCTTATCATCTCTATGTTGGGTGGCAGAGTTGTTTTGGGAATAGCTCAGGCAGTCTGCCTTGGGATAGCAGGAAAAACATTTATGCTAAAAGGATTTTTGACAGGTGCGTTTGTTACAGCATTGCCCGGAATTATTGTTCAAATAATTTTAGTACCTGCAATTTTGTTCCTTCTTCAAAAAGCTAATCTTGTTACTTTAAAAAAATAAGGTTTAAACTATTTTAGATAAATGGAGATATATATGAACGATATAAAAAACATTATTTTAAAAACGGCAGAAAAATATCCGCTTATGGTAGCACAGGATTTTATTAAATTAATGTATCAAAACGAATTTGGTTGTGGTCATTTTATTTCTGATGAAAAATTATCGCTTGATAGAATAAAAAAAGAAATTTTAAGTAAAGACAATCAGGATGAAATTTTTGAAAACATAGGCGGAGGATATACTAGACTTATGTTGAGCAAAAATAATGAAAAAATTATTTCATCCGAAATGACGAATAAAATGTTTTTAATGTCCTGTGATAATTTAGGAAATCTAAATTCATTTAAAGAAAAACTTAATCTTTTTTGGGAACTTTGTCTAAATAGAAAAATAAAAATTGATATTGAAGAAACAAAAAAATATTTAAAAGAATACCAAAAACAAGGTTTTCCTATGGTAAGCCACAGTCAACAATACAGAGATGCATATAGTCCTGCCTACAGAGTTGTTAAAAATTATTTTTCCATTTATCTTGAAGTAATACTTAAATTAGAAAAACTTTTAGAAGAGAAAAAAAGAGTAGTTATAGCTATTGACGGAAGATGTTCTTCAGGAAAAAGTACTTTATCAAAAATTTTAGCTGAATTTTTTGACGGAGAAATAGTGTCCGCAGATGACTTTTTTCTTCCATTTGAAAGAAAGACAAAAGAAAGAATGGCAGAATGTGGAGGAAATGTAGATTATGAAAGACTTAAAACAGAAGTTATTGATAATTTGAAGTCTGAATATGGTTTTTCTTACGGAGTATTTTCCTGCAAAACTGGTAAAATTGATAAATCAAAAGAAATTTTACCTAAAAAGCTTATAATAGTTGAAGGTTCTTACTCATGCCATGATTATTTTGGTCAGCCGTATGATTTAAAAGTGTTTTTAACTGTGAATGAAAAAATTCAAAGAGAAAGAATTTTAAACAGAAACGGAGAAAAAATGCTTTACATGTTTGAAAATGCCTGGATACCAATGGAAGAAAACTATTTTAAAGGTCAAAAAATAAAGGAAAAATGCGATATAATTATTAATACAGATGAACTGTAATTATAAAGAGGTGGTAACAATGTACTGATACCACCTCTTTATATATTTTGCATTTAACTTATAAAACTAAGTTTTGCACAATAAAATGTTTAATTTGTCAAAACACTAGTTTTACGATCAAGTTAAAAATAAAGCATAAAATTAAACCTGTTACAGTTGGAATAAGCATACTTAAAGCAGTCCATTTAATACTTCCTGTTTCTTTTTTTATAGTTAAGCAAACTGTAGAGCAGGGCCAGTGACAAATTGTAAAAATAAGCACAGAGATAGCTGTATAAATTGTCCATCCGTTATCTACGAAAAGTGTTTTTAATGTATTAAGACTTTCATAATCCACTAAAGCACCGGAACAAGTGTAAGCCATTATCATAATAGGAACGACTATTTCATTGGCTGGAAAACCTAAAATAAAAGCTATAAGAATAATTCCATCCATGCCGAACAGAGAAGCAAAAGGATCTAGGAAATCTGAACAAATTTTTAAAATGCTGGTGTTGCCGATGTTTATATTTGCCGCAATCCATATTATAAGTCCGGCGGGGGCAGCTACTATAACAGCTCTTGCTAAAACAAACAAAGTTCTGTCAAAAATTGAACGTACAATTACTTTTCCGATTTGCGGAGCTCTGTAAGGTGGCATTTCCAGTGCGAATGCCGAAGGTATACCTTTTAAAATAGTTTTACTAAGTATCTTTGATACTGCGAAAGTGATTAAAATACCTGAAATTATAACAATACAAATTACAGCAGCAGATAAAATCTTTGAGGAAATTTTGCTCATTGATAATCCACCGAAAAACATGGTACTAACGGCTATCAAAATAGGAAATCTTCCGTTACATGGTGTAAAATTATTTGTTAAAATTCCTATAAGTCTTTCTCGGGGAGAATTTATAATTCGACAGCCTGTAACACCTACGGCATTACATCCAAGTCCCATACACATTGTGAGAGATTGTTTACCCGATGCGCCAGCTTTTTCAAAGCTTTTATCAAGGTTAAATGCAACTCGGGGAAGATATCCGAAATCTTCCAATAAAGTGAAAAGCGGAAAGAATATTGCCATAGGTGGAAACATTACGGAAACAACCCAAGCTAGCACTCTGTAAACTCCGTTTATAAGTATTCCGTGTAGCCATATGGGGGAATTATGGCTTATAAAAAATTCAGTGAGAATATTTTCAATTTTAAAGAAAAAATTATATAGCAGTTGGGATGGATAATTTGCTCCGCTTATGGTTATCCAAAGTACAGAAAAAAGAAGCAGAAGCATAATTGGGAAACCTGTAAATTTTCCGGTTAAGTATTTATCTAGTTTTCTGTCAAAGTGATTGTAATTGTTTATGGTTTTTACACATTCAGAAGCTATTTCTTCCGATTTAAGTACAACACAGGATTTAATAATTTCTTCCGGATTTGGTATTTTTGAAATAAGTTTATTTAGCTCATTTTCTACTTTTTCAGAATAGACCTCACCATTTTTTTTGTAATTCTTTATGATATCTAAAGCTTTGTTTCTTTTTAATTCTTCAGGCAAGTAAACAAATTTGGAAATATTGTCTATGGCATTTTCTATGGGCATTGGGTAAGATATTATTTTATTGGGGATATTATCTTTATTAAGACAGATTTTTTCGGATTGTTCAATTAATTTTTCCAGTCCTTTTTTGCTTCTGGCTGCACAGGGAACAACGGGGATATTAAGTAAATTTTCAAGTTTTTCAATATTTATATTTATATTTTTCTTTTCAGCTTCATCAATTAAATTAAGGCATAATATAACTTTAGGGGTTAACTCCAATATTTGAAGTACAAGGTTTAGATTTCTTTCAAGACATGTGGCATCACATACAACTATAATTCCATCAGCTCCGCCGTTTACAATATAATCCTTTGCAATTTCCTCTTCCGGAGAAGCAGTATCTAGGGAATAAATCCCTGGTAAATCCACTAAATTAAAATATGAGGAATTTCTTTCAAATTTTCCCTCGGCAATGGCCACAGTTTTTCCTGTCCAATTTCCGGTATGTTGTTTTAGACCGGTAAGAGCGTTAAACACAGTGCTTTTTCCTACGTTAGGATTACCGGCAAGCCCCAACGTAAATGTTTTATTAGACAAATTATCACCTACTTTATGATTTAATATTTTTTATACCTATGTCTTTACAATCTGATTTTCTTAAAGCTATTATACTTCCGCGAATGTCCAATGCCAAAGGGGTTCCTCCCATGGCTATATTTACACATTTTACTTTTGTTTGTGGGATAAATCCCATATCAGTCAATCTTGCTTTCAGACTTTCCCTGCAATTTACAAAATCAATAATACAGTTTTGATTTTCTTTTATTTCAGATAAAAAATTCTGTTTCATGCCTTTCCTCCTTTTTATTTTATATGTTTATTATATTAATTTAGTTTTAGTTTTGTTACTGCGTTTAAAATTATCGTATTTTTCGTTTTATTCTCGGTCAAAAAAACACTTTTAAAAAAGGGGCTTTTATGATAGAATAATAATAGTGAATTTTAAGAAAAAATGATTTTTATCTATAGAACAAGGAGGATGAAGGTTGCTTAGTAAGGTTTTTGCGGAAAAATATTTGAGCATCAGAAAAAAAATTATCGAAAATGACTTCAGCCGAATGAATGATATGCAAATTAAAGCAGTGGTAAAAGCGGAAGGCCCTGTTTTAATTTTAGCGGGAGCGGGAAGCGGAAAAACTACGGTTTTGGTAAACAGAATTGCAAATCTTGTTAAATACGGAAATGCATATGAAAGCGACTACATACCACCCTTTGTAACAGAAGACGATGTTCTTTATATGGAGGATTATCTTAAAAACGGCGGAGACGAAGAAAAAATAAGAGGAATTATTGCTCCGTACGGAGTAAATCCATGGAATATACTTGCCATAACTTTTACAAATAAAGCGGCAAATGAACTAAAGGAAAGGCTTGCAGTGATGCTTGGAGAAATAGCTTCAGACATACATGCGGCTACTTTTCATTCCGCCTGTGCTTCCATTCTCAGAAGAGAGGGAGACGTTTTGGGATATGACAGAAACTTTACTATTTATGATACTGATGATTCATTAAAAGTAATAAGACAAGTTGAAAAAAGCCTTGAAATTGATGAAAAGGCTTATCCTCCAAAGATGGTTTTATCTCAAATGGGTAAGTTTAAAGATGATTTGCTTTCACCTGAGGAAGCATTGAAGATGTATGAAAGCGATTATCGTTTGAGCAGAATATCTGAAATTTATGTTAAGTATCAAAAAGAAATGAAAAAATCCAATGCAATGGATTTTGATGACATAATAACTCAAACAGTAAAGCTTTTTATGGAGAATGAAGATATACTTGAAAAGTACAGAAACAGATATAAATATATAATGGTGGATGAATATCAGGACACAAATCATTCTCAATATATGCTTGTCAGTCTTTTGGCAGGAAAGCACAAAAATCTCTGCGTAGTAGGAGATGATGACCAGAGTATTTATAAGTTTAGAGGCGCTACTATAGAAAATATTCTTGATTTTGAAAATCAGTTTGAAAATGCTATGGTTATAAGACTTGAACAGAATTATCGTTCTACTCAAACTATTTTAAATGCAGCAAATGAGGTTATTAAAAATAACCAAAATCGAAAAGGAAAAAATCTTTGGACACAGCATGACAAGGGCGAAAAAATTAATATCTGTAAAACGGAAAATGAAAATACAGAAGCATCTTACATATCAGGTATAATAGAAGAACACGTGAAAAACGGTGATAAATTCTCTGATCATGCTGTCCTTTACAGAATGAATGCACAGTCAAACGCTATTGAAAGAAACTTTCTCAGAAGTGGCATACCTTATAGGATTTTCGGTGGTCTTAAATTCTATGAAAGAAAAGAAATTAAAGATGTAATTGCTTATTTGAGTGTTATCAACAATCCGGGAGATAACCTTAGACTTAAAAGAATTATAAATGAACCTAAAAGAGGAATAGGAAATACTACTATTGATATGTGCGAAGAAATTGCCGATAGTTTGGGTATTACTATGTTTGAAGTTATAGACAATGCCGCTGATTATGCACCAATTCAGAAGAGAAGCAGAGCTTTAAAAGAATTTGCTGATATGATGAAGGAAATGATGTGTCAGATTGACTCAATGCCTCTTAGTGAATATTTGGATTTGCTTCTAGATAAAACGGGATACCTTCTTATGCTCAGAGGAGAGGGTGTTCAGGGGGAAACAAGAATAGAAAACGTGCAGGAACTTAAATCCAATATGATAAAATATGAAGAAGAAAATGAGGAAAGCTCACTTGCAGGGTTTCTTGAAGAAATAACACTCTATACTGATTTGGACAGATATGACGACAGCGATGTTGTTATGATGATGACAATGCATTCTGCAAAGGGATTGGAATTTCCTTATGTATTTATAGCGGGTATGGAAAATAACGTTTTCCCAAGCTACGGAAGTAGAAATAACAAAGAAGAAATGGAAGAAGAAAGACGCCTTGCTTATGTTGGAATTACAAGAGCTAAAAAAGAGCTTTATTTAAGCTATGTTCAGCAGAGAATGATATTCGGAAAAACCAGCTACAATGCTTTAAGTGACTTTGCCAAGGAAATTCCAAAAGAGCTTTGCGAATTTACGGATAAAACCGTAAGAAAAGCTGACAAAGAAGCTATGAGAAACGAAGTAAAGGCTAAGGGAAAGATCAATATAAATAATGCTCACCGTACAGATTTGATAGAAAGAGCTAAAACTGCGGCCGCTGTTCCAACAGTTAAATATTCTGCCGGGGACAGAATTAAGCATAAGCTTTTCGGCGAAGGAAATATTTTGAGTGCAAGGGCTATGGCAAACGATTATCTTCTGGAAATTCAATTTGACAACGGAGATAAGAGAAAAATTATGGCGAACTTTGCAAAACTTGAAAAACTAAATTAATTTAAGTCACAAAGCTTAAAAAATCTCATACAATGTATTGATACAATAATTTCAATACAAAGAAAATGGGAGGATTTTTTATGGCTATGAAAGATTCGTCAAACAATAATACCGCAGGAAGCAGCTGTTTTAAAGAGGCTGTTTGTGTGGATACTAAAAGGATTTACGACAGTGCTTCCGATAAAGACTGCCTTGATGATCTGGAGGTATACTTTACCGAAAACGATCAAAAAATAATAGATAATGCCACAAGCGTTAAAATTAAAGACTGTAAAATTATAGATGTTTATTTGGATGTGGAACCTTTGCAGTTTAACAAAGGATTTTATGGTGTTGATATCACATTTTTCTTTGATATCAGACTTAACGTTTACACAACCCCGTTGTCATCACCTATTCATATAAGAGGACTTTCTATCTTTTCTAAGAAAGTAATTCTTTACGGCAGCGATGGAAATGTTTCTACTTTTAGTTCCGACCATAATTCCAACGACTGTACAAAGCTTGGAAGTGGAAATTCACCTATAGCTACGGTACAATGTGTTGACCCTGTATGTTTATCAGTAAGGCTTAGTGAAAGATGCGAATGTTGTTGTGAGCCCTGCTGTGAAATACCACAGAATATCTGTTGCTGTTATGAGGGAAAATTCTGTCAATGCGAAAGAAAGAAGCACGTATATGTTACTTTGGGACTTTTTACTATTGTACAGCTTGAAAGAAGGGTTCAGATGATGATACCTGCTTACGATTTCTGTGTTCCGGAAAAGGCCAGTGTAACATCTTCATCATCGGATGATCCATGTGAACTCTTTAAGAAAATTAAGTTCCCGACAGATGCATTTTTCCCACCTAAAATGGACGATAAATCAGAAAAATAACATAAATTAAAATCAGAACATAGGGAAAGGACTTTATATGTCCTTTCCCAAAATAAAAAGAGGAGAATAAATATGCCCAAAGTACAACTTTTATCATATACGCCAAATCCAATAAAAACAGTGGCTGCGGCAGCAAAACTTTGTTATAGTTCATCAGATATTGATACTTTAATGGATAATCTTACTGACGAGAAAGCAGAAAAGTTTATAGAAATGCTGAAAAGTTTGGGACATGAAAGCCCATTTGAACATGCCTCATTTACTTTTGGCATAGAAGGTGTTTCAAGATCACTTTTAGCTCAAATAACAAGGCACCGAATAGCTTCTTACAGTGTTCAAAGTCAGAGATATGTTAAAGAAGATGCTTTTGAATATGTTATTCCTCCTGAAATAGAAGAAATACCCGAGGCAAAAGAACTTTTTGTAAAATCAATGGAAAGAGCTCAAAATGATTATGATGCTTTGGCAGAGGTTTTGTTTGAAAAGCATTATAATAATTATATTGCTGGCGGAATGGACGAAAAAAATGCCAAAAAATCCGCAGAGAAAAAAAGCATAGAAGATGCAAGATTTGTTTTACCTAATGCATGTGCTACTAAGATGGTGGTAACAATGAATGCCAGAAGTCTTATGAATTTCTTTAATCATCGCTGCTGTAACAGAGCACAATGGGAAATTAGAGAAGTTGCTGATATGATGCTTAAAGAAGTTAAAAAGGTTGCATATCCTCTTTTTAAGGATGCAGGTCCTAAATGTTTAAAAGGCCCATGCCCGGAAGGAAAAATGAGTTGCGGTCAGATAACAGAAATGAGAGAAAAATACAAAAATATGTAAATTTATCAGGAGAAATAAAAAATGAGTAATGATAAAAAAAGTGCTCTTATCGTTATCGACGGCATTGACGGAAGCGGAAAAGAAACTCAAAGCATAATTTTAAAAGATTGGCTTGAAGAGAAAAATAAAACAGTCAGAAAAATATCTTTTCCTGATTACAATAATCCTTCTTCCGCTTTGGTAAAGATGTATCTTCACGGTGAGATAGCTTCTGCTGAAGAAGTTAATACTTATGCTGCATCATCATTTTATGCTGCTGATCGATATATCAGCTATAAAACAGATTGGGAAAAAGATTTTCGAGAAAAGGACTTTATAGTAGCAGATAGGTATACAACATCCAATATAATTCACCAAATGGCGAGACTGCCTGAAAGTAAAAGAGAAGAGTATATAGATTGGCTTTATGATTTCGAATACGTTAAAATGAATCTTCCTTCTCCTGATTTGGTAATATATTTGGACATGCCTCCTAAGATAACTAAAAAGCTGATGGAAAAAAGATACGGTGGGGACGAAAACAAAAAAGATATTCTTGAAAAAGATTATGATTATATGGAAAAATGTCGAAATTGTGCACTTTATGCAGCGAATAAATTGGGATTTAAAGTTCTTGACTGTTTTGAGGGAGAAGAACCTTTGCCAATAGAAGAAATCAGCCGTAAAATTCAAATTGAGGTAACAAAGTTTTTTGAATTATAATGTAAAATAAAGATAAAAAGGATACTTTACTATGATATATTTATTTTTAGCACAGGGCTTTGATGAAATAGAAGCTGTTACAGTAATTGATATTGTAAGAAGGCATTCAAAGCTTAGAATAATGACTGTGGGCGTCGGAGGAAAAGTTATAACAGGTGCTCACGGAATGAAAATAACTGCAGACATAGAAGAAAACGAAGTAGATGTAAGTAAAATGGAAATGATTGTTTTGCCCGGAGGAATACCCGGAGCAGAAAATCTTGAAAAAAGCTCTTATGTAAGAGATTATATCGGATACTGCAATGTAACAGGAAAATATATTGCTGCAATTTGTGCTGCTCCTATGGTTTTGGGACATTTAAAGCTTTTGGAAGACAGAACAGCTACATGTTATCCTGGATTTGAACAAGAATTAGGAGAAAATGTTATTTATACAGGAAATCCTGTGGAGGTAGCAGGAAATATTATTACATCAAGAGGTCCGGGAACAGCTATGGAATTTGCTTTGACAATAGTTGAAGTTTTAACCGATAGTGAAAGTTCTAAAAAAATAAGAAACGGACTGATGATGTAAGATGGATATAAGAGAGTACAAAAAAGAAATAAGAATTAACTGCAAAAAATTCAGAAAATCGATGAATCAAGATTATAAAAAGAAAATGGACGAAAAAATAGCAGATAATTTTTTAAAATCCAATTTATATATGAAATGCTCATCTTTATTGTGCTATGTATCCACTGATATTGAAGTAAGTACAAAGGAAATTATAAGCAAAGCACTGTCAGACGGCAAAACGGTTGCTGTTCCCAGGTGCATAAAAGGGACAAGATATATGGATTTTATCAAAATTACATCTTTTGATAATCTTGAATCCGGCACCTACGGTGTTTTGGAACCTCGAAAAGAATTTTCAGAAAAAGTTTTCGGAGACCGCAACACAGTTTGTATTATACCTGCATTGAGCTATGATAAAAGTGGATATAGGCTTGGTTATGGCGGAGGATACTATGATAGATTTTTATCTGAATTTAAAGGAATATCCGTGGGAATAATATATTCTCAGAATATAACCCAAAAGCTGATACATGGAAAATATGATGTTCCGGTTTCTTATATAATAAGCCAATCAGCGATTAGAAAAACAAATTTAGAAAAAACATATAATAATTTTTAAATATTATATTTAACGGAGGGGTAAAGTGAAAGAGTATAAATCCCATCAGCATAGCCAAAATAATGAAAATGAGAATGTGGTTTACAGAAAAAAATACAGAAATCACTGGGGCAGAGCACTTATACTACTATTTTTAATTTTGGGAATTTCCTTTTTCCTAGCATTTTTTGGACTTGCCAGCGCAAAGGATCTTCTGGGACTTGAAAAAGAGGACAAACAAATAGAAATCACTGTGTCTGAAAATATGAAAATGGCCCAGATAACAAAACTTCTGCATGATAAAAACGTAATAGATCAGCCTTTTGCTTTTTCTCTCTATGCAAAACTGAAAAATGAAGAAGAAAAACTAAAGCCCGGAACATATATTTTAAATTCCAACATGGGTTATGACCAGATTCTTTATGCAATGAGAGGTAATAAAAACGCCATTAAAGATACGGTTAAGGTTACTTTTTACGAAGGTATGACCATAAGAGAAATAGGGGAAAGATTGGAAGAAAACGAAGTTTGCACCAAAAAGGACTTTATAGAAGCATTGGAAACAGGAACATATAATTACGATTTTATCTCCAGAATACCTGCTGATGAAAACAGATTTAGAAAATTTGAGGGATACCTTTTCCCTGATACCTATGAATTCTATGTTGGTATGGACCCTGAAAGCGTAGTAAGAAAATTCCTTGGTAACTTCCAAAATAAGCTTACGGATGAACTTAATGCAGAAATTAAAAACAGCGGTATGAGCCTTGACGAAGTTATTACCTTGGCATCAATTATACAAGAAGAAGCTTCCGCAGTAGAAGAAATGGGCAAGGTTTCTTCTGTTTTCCACAACAGAATGGAAACCCCACAAACATTTCCTAAACTTCAGTCCGATGTAACAATATTTTATGTAGAAAAGGATATAAAGCCGTTCCTTAATCAACAAAATCAGGCACTTTATGATTCCTACAACACATATGTATGCAACGGACTTCCGGTAGCACCTGTTTCAAACCCTGGAATGGCAGCCATTAATGCGGCTCTGCACCCGGAAGATACAGATTATTATTTCTTCTTAACAGATATAAATGGTAAATATTACTATGCTAAAACAGCGCAGCAGCATTATCAAAACGATTACACGGCTTCAAAACTCGGAAAAACACACGGAATATCAATGAAATAAATTCTTTTTAGATATAAAGGAGAAAGAAATGTCTGAAATAATTAAACCCGAAGTCCTTGCTCCGGTTGGAGATAAGGAAAGATTGGAAGCGGCTATCCTTTACGGAGCCGATGCAGTTTATTTGGGAGGAAAATCTTTTGGTATGAGAGCTAATCCTGCAAATTTTACTGCGGATGAATTGGCTGAAGCTGTTAAAACAGCTCATGCCAAAGGAGTAAAGGTTTATCTTACATGCAACACACTCCCTACTAATGAGGAAATAGATAATTTGCCACAGTTCATAGACGAAGCTGTATCTGCCGGTGTAGATGCGATGATAGTTGCAGATATTGGTGTTTTGATGGCAATAAAAAGACGTGCTCCTCAAATGGATATTCATATATCCACACAGACAGGAATAGTAAACTATCTCACTGCCAATGAACTTTATAATCTAGGAGCAAAGAGAGTGGTTTTGGCTAGAGAGCTCTCTTTGGAAACTATTAAAACAATCAGAGATAAAACACCAAAAAATTTGGAAATAGAATGTTTTGTACATGGTGCTATGTGCATGTCATTTTCAGGAAGATGTCTTCTTTCCAACTATTTGACAGGTAGAGATGCCAATAGAGGCGAATGTGCTCAGCCATGCAGATGGGGATATCATTTAGTTGAAGAAAAGCGTCCCGGACAGTACTATCCTATTTTTGAAGATGAAAAAGGCTCATATATTTTAAATGCTAAGGATATGTGCATGATAGAACATATAGACAAGCTTGTTGATGCAGGAATAACCTCCCTTAAAATTGAAGGAAGAGCAAAGTCCGCATATTATGTGGGCGTTGTTACTAATGCATACAGACATGCTGTTGATATGTATGTGAAAAATCCTGAAAACTATAAGTTAGAACCTTGGGTAGAAGAAGAAACAAGAAAAGTCAGCCATAGAGAATATTCCACAGGCTTTTACTTTGGACGTCCTAACCAATGCTATCAAAGTGGTGGCTATGTAAGAGAATGGGATATTATAGCTAATGTTGAAGAGACAGACGGAAAATATATGACAGTAATAAGTAGAAATAAGTTTTCCGTAGGAGACATTGCTGAAATTCTTGAACCTTCCAAAAAACCTATAGAGTTAAAGATCAGCGAGATTTGTAATGAAAGCGGAGAAAGTATAGATGCCGCATGTAATCCTATGGGAAAATACAAAATTCCGTATGAAGGAAATCTTGTAAGCGGTTCAATTATAAGAAAATCTAAGTAATAATATAATTTTAAAGAGGTATTTTTATATGAAAAAGGTATTAATGCTTGCAACAGGAGGAACAATAGCTTCATCACAGGGAGAAAACGGACTTGAACCTAAGAAATCTTCACCGCATATATTAAAAGCAGTGGAAAGCCTCGCAGGAAGATTTGATATAACATATAAGGATATTTTGAATTTGGATAGTTCCAATATTCAATGTGAAGACTGGAGAATTATTGCTAATAATATAAATGAAGGACTTAATGAATATGATGGAATAGTAGTGTCCCATGGAACGGACACAATGGCTTATACAGCGTCAATGCTTACATACATGCTTGAGGGACTAGATAAGCCTGTTGTTCTAACAGGTTCTCAGATACCTATGGGAATGACTTTTTCCGATGCCGGCAGAAATTTGGAATTGGCTTTTTATGCGATTGAAAAGAACATAAAAGGAGTTACAATTGCATTTAATAATAAAATTATTCAAGGTTGTCGTGCTGTAAAAGTCAGCACAATGAGTTTTGATGCTTTTGAAAGTATAAATGCACCATACAGAGCGGAAGTTTTTGCAGATGGAATCAGAGTAAATCAAAAGTTTTCATATAGTCCAAAGTTTGAATATAACTTTAAGCCGGAGGTTTGCAATAATGTATTTTTGATGAAGCTTATTCCCGGAACAAATCCTGATATTTTTGATACACTTTTGAGTCTTGGATATAAGGGTGTTGTAATTGAAACTTTTGGAGCCGGCGGTATGCATTTTGTCCGCAGAGACCTTCTTACCTCTATTGAAAAGCTTATCAAAAACGGTGTTGCTGTTGTAATTTGCAGTCAATGTCTTTATGAGTCCTCAGACTGTTCTATTTATGAAGTTGGAAAGAAACTTTTGGAAACAGGTGTCATAGAGGGCAAGGATATGACTACAGAAGCAATAGTAACAAAGCTTATGTGGGCTTTGGGACAGACAGATGATATTAACGAAATAAAAAAGATTTTCCGTACAAATTATGCAGGAGAAATTAACTTAGACTAAAAAACAAGCTATACCCAATATCAAAAGGGTATAGCTTATTTTATTTAACATAATTTATAATATAATCTACAGTTTCCTCAATATAGGTATTCATCTGGTTTTCTGAGGATGATACAATGTGAATATCGGATTTTGAAATTGGTATAAGAACCTTTTTAGCAAAACTTTCTGTAACAGCCACAGCCATTTGGGGAGTAATTTCTCCGTACATGGAATTAGCTGAGATAATTCCGATAGGTCCTGCAATAATATCTGCTTTTTTTGAATTGTAAATAACAGCGTTTTCACCTGTTGCGGCAGCATCTGCACCGGCTTTAAGCATTACAGAAGAAGCAGAAGAATTTGTACCAACAGCAATAATTTTGCAGGGAAAATTTTTTCTTCTAAGCTGTTCAATAATATTTTTTCCAATTCCTCCGCCCTGTCCGTCTATAATTAAAATATTCAAGGCAATTCTCCTTTTTGCAATTTTATTTTAATTCTAGCATATAAATCATTATATTCAAGATAAATTTATAATTTTCTTGATTTGTACGTAACAAAGGGTATATAATATAATAAAGAATTAAAAATATTAATTCGGAGGTGTAATTTTATGGATAAATATATAGAAGAAGTAGTAAAACAGATTATCAGCGTTGTAAATGTAAATAAAATTATACTGTTTTCCAAAAAACAAAATCCAAACGGACAAATATCTTCTTTTAAATTGTGTGTAATTATATCGGAAAATGATACAAGCCGATATGAAAAAGAAATATATATAAAAGTGGACAGCGATGTTCCTTTTGATGTATTAGTGTTCTCGGAAAATGAGTGGGAAAAATATAAATGTAGAAAAGATTCATTCTGTTCGAGAATTAATACAGTGGGAAGTGTTGTATATGAGTAGAAGATATCGTAATAATAAGCATGATAGCAAGAAATATTATGAATGGCTTGATAAAGCCAGTGAAGATATGATTTGTGCTCAAAAGCTTCTTGATGATGACAGATGCTATGATGCAGCGGCATTTCATTGCCAGCAAGCTATAGAAAAAGCTTTAAAAGCATATCTGATTTTAAGGACGGATAAACTTTATGAAGGCCACAACCTCTCATGGCTCTGTAAAAAAGCTATGAGGCTTGATGATTTTTTTTATGAATGGCTTGACGAAAGTATCGCACTCAACCGATGCTATATTGAAACCAGATATCCTACCGATATTCCGCGGGAATTTGATTACAAAGAGCTTATGAAAGCTTATCAAATGGCAAAGGATATGTTTATATTTATATGCCAGCAGGTTGACGGTGAAATTGATGCTTTGGAATGGCTTGGATATAAAGTAAATGACGGGAAAAAATAAAATATTATTAAAGACGAAAAGGCAGATCTTTTTTGCCTTTTTTTTATTTTTGAAAACAAAAAAGCTGTATAAAAATTATAAAACATGATTTTTTATCATAAATTATGTTTTATTTGGTGTTAAATCGAAAAAACTGTATATTTTCAACAATATATTAAAGATATTTTTTCTATGTAATATTCGTAAAATTGCTCAAATTGACTTGAAAACTTCTCAAAAAAATTATATAATTATGCTATAATTTGCTTTAAGAGATAAGATATTTTTATTAAATTTGTTTAAAATAAATCAAGAATATCATCTTTGTAATATATAATATCGGCTTTAAAGGAGAATATTGAGGCGGTATTGTAAGAGGCAGAGGTTAATATAATTTAAAATAGGGAGAGAAGAAGATTATGAAACAGTATTTGGCAGGTAAAATTCGTAACGTTGCAGTCGTAGGCCATGGCGGCAGCGGTAAAACATCATTGGCAGAAGCTCTTTTGTATAAAGCAGGTGCTATAGAAAGACTTGGAAAAATAGCAGACGGAAATACTGTTTGCGATTTTGACCCTCAGGAAATAAAGCGTAAGATATCTGTATCTTCAGCAGTTGCTCCTTTTGCATGGGGCAGTACAAAAATTAACTTAGTAGATACCCCCGGACTTTTTGATTTTGAAACAGGAATGTACGAGGGCATAAAAGCATGCGAAAGTGTACTTATTACTGTTTCCGCAAAGGATGGTTATGAAGTAGGAAGTGAAAAAGCTTATAAACTTGCGTGCAAGATGAACAAAGCAAAAATGATTTTTGTTTCTAAACTTGATGCAGAAAACACAGATTTCTATAAGGTATTGTCAGAACTTAAGGCTAAAATAGGTCCTTCCGTATGTCCTTTGGTTGTTCCGATAATTGAAAATGAAAAAGTGTCTTGCTACATTAACTTGGTAGATAACAAGGCTTATAGATATGAAGATAATGGTGAAATAAACGAAGTTCCAATGCCTGAAACAGGACATAGACTTGAAGGTCTTAAAGTTGCTATTTCAGAAGCTATTGCTGAAACTGATGAAGAGCTTTTTGAAAAATACTTCTCAGGTGAAGAATTTACAAGAGATGAAATTATCAGAGGTATCCATACAGGTGTTAAAACAGGCTCTATTACACCTGTGCTCTGCGGAAGTGCAGCTACACTTGCAGGTATTGATATGCTTTTGGACGCTATCGTTGACCATTTGCCTTCCGCTTGGGAAAGTGGTTCAGAACTTGCTATCAATGATGATGGTGAACTTGTAACAATTGCATGCACAGACGAAGCTCCTTTGGCAGCATATGTATTTAAAACTGTTGCAGACCCATTTGTAGGAAAAATGAGCTTTGTTAAGATTGTTTCCGGTAAATTCTCCGCAACAACACCTTTCATTAATGCAAGA
>SAMEA104404097__coassemble_1774_pt1 | contig 16786 bp, 15 predicted proteins | sample SAMEA104404097__metabat2_high_PE_069 | metagenome-assembled genome bin SAMEA104404097 (sample SAMEA104404097) | Balaenoptera acutorostrata
AGAAAAGGTAAGAAGAAGGTTTGCCAATTCTGTGCAGACAGAATTGAAGAAATCGATTACAAGGATATCGCACGCCTTAAGAAAAGCTGCAACGAAAGAGCTAAGATTCTTCCACGCAGAGTTACAGGAACATGCGCTTATCATCAACGTCAATTGACAACAGCTATGAAGAGAGCTAGACATCTCGCTCTTCTCCCTTACATTAGCGACTAATTTTTGAAGATATGGGCTGTCCGCTCGGGCGGCCTTTATTTTTTCTTTACTAAAACATGTCATTTTGGCATAAAAATAATTTTACAGTATACAACATAACAAACATAACAGACAAAATTCCGATGTGATAATCACATCGGAATTTTGTTTTATTAAATTTAGATATACATCATTTTTTATTGCTAAATACAAATTCACATTACATTGTATTAATTAAAATATTTAAAGCATCTTATCTTTACCTCTTATTAAGAATAAGTTAGTACATAAAATTATTATTTAAAATCATAACCAAAAAATTAACGTTCTGCTAAAAGCAGAACGTTAATTAAAATAGCCTAAAATTTATTTCTTAGTATTCTTAGCTGCCACATGTTCGAGTGATTCATACTCGTTCATAAGCTTAACAACTACACCGGATAGTGCGAGCAAGCCCAAGCAGTTAGGAAGAACCATAAGTCCATTAAACATATCTGACATATCCCAAACAAGGTTAACCTTCATAACAGAACCAACAATGACGAACAATACCACGATACCGGCATAAACCTTTATAGCTGTCTTGTTATTATTGAAAAGGTACTTGATGTTTCTCTCACCAAAGAAGTACCAACCAATAATTGTTGAGAATGCAAAGAAGAACATTGTTATAGCAATAAAGATACCACCAAAGCTACCAAATGCTCTATTAAATGCTGTTTGTGTAAGTGCGATACCTTCCAAAACTACGCCGTCATCCAAAATACCGGAAGAAATAATAACGAGAGCTGTAAGTGTCAAAATAACAAATGTATCTATAAATACACCCATCATAGCAACTGCACCCTGGTCACAAGGATGTTTAACCTTTGCAAGTGCGTGAGCATGTGGTGTTGAACCCATACCAGCTTCGTTGGAGAATAAACCTCTTGCAACTCCCTTACTCATAGCAGCTTGAACTGTTGTACCAACCAAACCGCCAAATACAGATCCGGATGAAAATGCCATTGTAAAGATTTGACCAAATGCATGACCGATATTTCTGAAGTTAATTCCAAGAATCACGATACAACCTACTATGTAACATGCTGCCATAATAGGAACTATTTTTTCTGTCAAAGAAGCAATACGTCCTACACCGCCTAGGAATACAAATCCTGCCAAAACTGCTACTACAAGACCTATCCACAATGGATTGATACCGAATGCATTTTTAAATGCATCGCCTATAGAGTTGGACTGAACCATATTTCCCATGAAGCCCAAAGCCAAAATTATAAATACAGAGAACATTGCTGCAAGTATCTTACCCAAATTACCCTTATAAGCTGCTCTTATGTAGTAAACAGGTCCGCCGTTAACTTCGCCGTTTTCATCTGTAACTTTAAATTTCTGAGCGAGAACTGCTTCGGCATAAATTGTTGCCATACCGAAGAATGCACTAATCCACATCCAGAATATAGCACCAGGTCCACCGATTGCAATAGCTGTTGCAGCACCTGCAAGGTTACCTGTACCAACCTGAGCAGCGATGGCTGTAGCCAATGACTGGAAGGAAGACATACCGTCTTTTCCGGCTCTTTCGCCGTTCAAAGTAAGATTTCCGAATGTAGCCTTAAATGATTGTCCGAACTTACGAACCTGAACAAATTTAAGTCTAAATGTGTAAAATAGACCTGTACCGCAGAGCAAAATGAGTAATACTCCGGCAATAATTTTATCATTACCCCAAAGCACACCATTGACTGCCGCTACAATTTTTTCCAGTACTTGTTCAAACCCTTTCATAGAACCTAACCTCTTTTCTTTGACGAACGAAAATGAATAAATAAATTTTATGCTTTAAAGAATTTTGATTTTTTAAACAAAATTCATATAATTTATGAACAGAAAATTTAAAAGTATAAGTTCATTCATCATGTTATTTTTTCTACAGTTCTAGGATATCATGTAATTAATTATTAGTCAATACAAAAAAATATTAGAAAAATTCGTACAATATTGCCAAATATGTGTATTTATACTTTAGCACTTTGCATTGAATTTATACAAAGCCGACAATTAAATTTCTGAAAAGCATGTATATAAAAATATTTTTTGTATATTATAACAAATATGTGTTTTTTATATTTTTTAATAAATCTATAATTTTTTGTTATTTTTTTGACAGCTTTGAAAAAGTTTGTTCATTTTTTCTTTAATTTTATTTATACATTATTTTTGATTTTGTTTTAAGTATTCGTTTATAAATCCGTCAATTTCACCGTTCATTACATTTCCTATATTTCCACTTTCATAACCTGTTCTGTGGTCTTTTGCAAGTGTATATGGCATAAAAGTATAGGTCCTTATCTGATTTCCCCAACCTATATCTTTTTGATCCCCTTTGATATCTTCTATTTTTTCCAGATGCTCTCTTTCCTTAATTTCAATAAGCTTGGATTTAAGCATTTTCATAGCCACTTCTTTATTCATATGCTGGCTTCTTTCATTCTGGCATGCAACTACAATTCCTGTTGGTAAATGTGTAATTCTTACTGCAGAAGATGTTTTATTTACATGCTGTCCACCTGCTCCACTGGCTCTGTAAGTATCTACTCTCAAATCATTTTCATTTATTTTTATATCTATATCATCATCTATTTCCGGTATTACTTCAAGTGATGCAAAAGAGGTATGTCTTCTGCCTGATGAATCATAAGGAGATATTCTTATAAGTCTGTGAACTCCTACTTCTGACTTCATATAGCCATAAGCATTAAATCCTTCAATAAGCATTACCGCACTTTTAACTCCTGCTTCATCCCCTGCCAAAAAGTCCAGTATCTTGTGCTTATATCCGTGTTTATCCGCCCACATTGTGTACATTCTCATGAGCATTTCAACCCAGTCCTGTGCCTCTGTTCCACCTGCACCTGCATGAAATGTCAAAATCGCATTTTTGCTGTCATATTCACCTGTCAATAAAGTTGACAATCTCATTTCTTCAATAGTTTTCTTTATTTCTTTGTAGTTTTTCATACATTCAGGGTAAATACTGTTGTCATCTTCTTCCACAGCAATATCTATCAAATCCAATGTATCCTCATATAGGCTGTTTAACTTATCAAAGGTCTCTGTTTTTTCTCTTATTCCAGAAATTTTCTTATTTACTTTTTGCGAATGCTGTAAATCATTCCAAAAGTTTTCTTCTTCTGTTTCTTTTAAAAGTTCCGTAATCTCTTTTTTAAGTTCTTCATACTTCATAGCATCTTTTAAGTCCTCAATAGAAGGCTTAATCGCTTGCATATCCAATTTAAGCTGATCCAATTCAAGCATATACAATTCTCCTGTCTGCACATTCGCATATATAACATTTTACATAAAGCTTTAACCCTATTAATATTCCCACTATACTATATGTACAATTGGGAAATTAACTATTCTTTTACCTTACATATTATAGCGGAATTACCCTTATAATGCAAAGAAAAAAATTATAAATATAATTTTTTTCTATTTGTTAATAAATAATATGTTGGTTTTATAATACCAATGTAGTATAATTAATATAAAGTACAATTTAGAATTTTAAGGAGATTTTAAAATGAGCTTATTTGCGGGAAAAGAATGTGTATATTGTCATAAAACCTTTAAAGATGGAGATGATGTAGTAGTATGTCCTATATGCGGTGCTCCTCATCACAGAGAATGCTATAATAAAGAACATAAATGTGCCTTAGAAAATCTTCATGGAACCGATGAAGAATGGGGCAAAAAAAATAAACTTAATTACGCAGCTAAGCCTTTAGTAAATAATAACAATAATAAACAGAATAACCAAAATCCTAATCCTGAAGAAATGCCTGATATTGACAATTTTTCTGTATATGGTTTTATGGATAAAAACGATACTATTGATGATGTAGGTGCGGATGAACTAGCCGAATTTGTGGGAAAAGGCTCTTATTATTATCTTACTAAGTTTAAGAAAATGAAGGAAACCGGTAAAAATACTTGGAACTTTTGGGCTTTTTTATTTAATTTCCTTTATTTTTTCTATAGAAAGCTCTATAAACAAGGTATCATCCTAATTATGGTTGCAATTATCAGTTCTATACCGCCGTTTATGGTGGTTAATCAATTCACTCAACAGATGGCTTTAGCTTCTGAAACAGAAATTGTAACTGTCACATCTGCCCAAAGAATTTTAATGGATATGATGAATCCAGAAGTTAATCCTAATTTTAATTCATTTAATTTTTGGATGACCGCTTCCAGCATTATGAGCATAGTTAATTGCATTATTGCTTTCTATGTCGGATTTCATGCAAACAAAGCTTATATGAAGCACTGCATTGAAAAAATAAAATATACACGAGCCGCAGTTATGGATTATAAAGAAAACCCTAACTACAGATACAGTTTACACGTTATAGGGGGTGTATCCTTTCAAAAAGCTATGTTTGCTCTTTTGGGATACGGTCTGTTCAGACTTGTTGCCAGCTTTATTATAGTTATGATGGGAACCCCAATGGTTTAAAATTAACCCACCTTTAAGTTACAAAACGATTTAAAGGTGGGTTAATTTTATTATAGTGTTATAAAAGACAAAAAGAGTATGAGCAATATTACTCATACTCTTTTTCTGTTAACAATCAAAGCATACTTGACATTATGTATGCTTTTTCGATCTACGAATGAAAAAACAGAATTGCTTCTGCCCCCACCGTTTATCAAAGAATCTGTTTACTTAAACTTGCGTTTACGAGCAGCTTCAGACTTCTTCTTACGTTTTACAGAGGGCTTTTCGTAGTGTTCTCTCTTTCTAACTTCAGCCAGAACACCAGATCTAGCGCACTGTCTTTTGAATCTTCTCAGAGCACTGTCCAAAGATTCATCACTCTTAACACGAATTTCTGCCATTTACAATCCCTCCCTCCGCGCACGGCAGGAGATATTTTATCCTTAAGCGGATAACGTAAATTATTATACACTGTTACATACCCATATGTCAATAGCTTATTGAAATAAATCTTAAAATTCTTTACATTTTTTATTTTTTTTATAATTTTGCATTATAACAACTGTTGAAACAATAAGTTTTTAAGTTAATTTATTAAAATTATAAATATACTTAATTTTTATATCAAAGTAATAATTCAAATATCTATTGAAATTAAAGCCGAAAATGTATATTATATATATGATTAAATTGGACGGGAGAGAGTTTATTATTATGCATACATCTTGGGAAGAACTTTATAATGAATGTATAAATTGTCAAAAATGTCCTCTTTGTAAAACAAGGACAAATGTAGTATTTGGATGTGGAAATACTAATGCAAAGGTTTTATTTATCGGTGAGGGCCCTGGGGAAAACGAGGATTTGACGGGTACACCTTTTGTAGGCAGGGGCGGAAAACTTCTTGATAAACTTTTGGATATTGTAGATTTAAGCAGAGAAAAAAACATATATATTGCAAATATGGTAAAATGTCGGCCTCCTAAAAACAGGGATCCTCAAAAGGATGAAATGCAAATCTGCATGGAATATCTAAAAAAACAAATCGAACTTTTACAGCCTAAAATTATTGTGTGTTTAGGCAGAATAGCTGCTATTTCTTTTATTTCCCCTGAATACAAGGTTACAAAGCAGCACGGCGAATTCATAGAAAAAGACGGTATATATATGACTGCAACATTCCACCCGGCAGCTCTTTTAAGAAATCCCAGAAATAAGCCCGACGCTCTGGCTGATTTTCAAAAATTAAGAGAAAAAATAAAAGAAGTTTGCCCGGAAACATATGAAGATATTGATTAGGAGATAAATATGAACAATAGAACAGATTTATTAAAAGGTAGTATTTTAAAAGCCTTGGTGGCCATGTCCATACCGATTATGGCAACTTCACTTTTACAAATGGCATATAGTATGACCGATATGATATGGATAGGCAGAGTTGGAAGTAATTCTGTTGCCGCAGTAGGGGCGGCAGGAATGTTTGTTAACCTTGCAGGTGGTATAAGTGCTTTTTTAAGAGTTGGAAGTCAGGTAAATGTGGCTCATTCATACGGTGCAGGAAATTACAAGAATGCCGCAGAATATGCAAGAAATGCTTTACAAATGGGATTTATACTTTCTCTTATATATGGTGCAATTATATGTATATTCAGAAAACCTTTTATTGGATTTTTCAAATTTACAAATGCCGATGTTATTAAAGATGCAGAGACATATCTTTTTATTATGGGTGCATTTATAATATTTAACTTTATAAACCCCATATTTACAGCGGTTATTACAGCTACAGGAAACAGTAAAACACCTTTTAAAATAAGCACATTTGGTCTTTTAATAAATATTATTCTTGACCCTGTTCTTATATTTGGATGGGGATTATTCCCTAAAATGGGCGTTTTCGGTGCTGCTATCGCCACTGTTATAGCACAACTTGTTGTTTGCATTTTTTACATATTATATATGAAAAAAGACAAGCAGGTATTTGAAAAAATGGATTTTAAAAAGCCTTTGGAAAAAGATATTATTACTTCCATTACCAAAATAGGTCTCCCCTCCAGTATTCAGGGCATTATGTTTACAGGTATTTCCATGACATTGGGTAGAATTATTGCCGCATGGGGAGAAACGGCTATTGCTGTTCAAAAGGTTGGAATTCAAATCGAATCTATTTCCTATATGGCAGCTGACGGATTTGCCGCTGCTACAAATTCATTTATAGCTCAGAACTACGGTGCTGATCAGCTGGACCGCTCCAAAAAAGGATATTTTACAGCTTTAAAAGTAATGATTGTCTGGGGAATTGCCACAACTGCAATATTGGTATTTTTACCCGCCCCTATTTTCAGCGTATTTATAAATGAACCGGATGTAATTCCTCTTGGCGTTGATTATTTGAGAATTCTCGGCTATTCACAGCTTTTCATGTGTGTCGAAATTCTTACAGCCGGTGCATTCTCAGCTTATGGTAAGACACTTCCTCCATCTATAGTCAGCATTGTATTCACTACAATGAGAATTCCAATGGCAATTATACTCGGAAAAACATCTTTAGGACTTAACGGCGTTTGGTGGAGTATAAGTCTGTCTTCTGTATTTAAGGGAGTTATTTTATTGTCTCTCTTCACAGTATTTATGAAAAAATTTATAAAAAAAGATAAGATTAAGGAGAATTAAATATGATCAGCTCACCATTAGCAGATAAATTAAGACCACAATCTCTTGACGAAGTGGTGGGACAGGAACATATTTTAGGAGAGGGAAAGCTCTTAAGCCGACTTGCAGAAAGAGGAAATTTACCAAATCTTATTTTTTACGGCCCTTCCGGTGTTGGAAAAACCACTGTTGCAAGAATACTGGCAAAAAGTGCAGGAAAAAAACTACATTATTTAAATGGAACAACAGCTTCAACATCTGATATAAAAGCTGTTATTGAAGACATAAACAGTTTTGAAGGCATGAACGGAATTGTACTTTATCTAGACGAAATACAGTACCTTAACAAAAAACAGCAGCAGACATTATTGGAATTTTTGGAGAACGGTTCAATAACTCTTATTGCCTCTACCACTGAAAACCCCTATTTTTATGTGTATAATGCTATTTTAAGCCGAAGTACGGTATTTGAATTTAAATCCGTATCCCCCGACGAAATGAAAAAAGCTGTTGAGCGTGCTTTTAATAAAGCTGAGGAATTATACGGTCAGAAGTTCATTTTAGAGGATCGTGTTTTGAATATAATATCCCATGGTTCGGGAGGAGACGTCAGAAAATCTTTAAATGCAGTGGAACTTCTCGTAAATACCGCTTCATATAAAGAAGAAAATTCATTTATAACAAATGAAGATGCCGAGCAGGTTTCACAGCGTTCTTCCAATCACTATGACAGAGACGGAGACGACCATTATAATCTTCTCTCAGCTCTTCAAAAATCCATAAGAGGTTCTGATGAAAATGCCGCTCTTCACTATTTAGCAAGACTTTTAGATGCAGGCGACCTTATTTCGCCCTGCCGTCGTTTAATGGTAATAGCATGTGAAGATATAGGTCTTGCTTATCCCAATGCCATTCCCATTGTAAAAGCCTGTGTGGACATGGCAAACCAGTTAGGCCTTCCCGAAGCACGAATTCCTTTGGCAGATGCTGTAGTACTCATGGCAACAGCTCCAAAGTCAAATTCCGCATATCTTGCTATAAATGAAGCTATGCAAGACGTTAAAGACGGTAATTATTCTGATGTTCCTTCATCCATCAAAGACGGACATTACAGCGGTGCTCAAAAGCTTGGAAACGCTATAGGATACAAATATCCACATGACTTCAAAAATCACTATGTAAAACAGCAATATATGCCCGACAAAATTAAGGACAAAATTTACTATAATTTTGGAGAAAATAAAACTGAACAGGCGGCTTTTGCTTATAGGGAAAAAATTATTTCGGAAAGCAAATAAAAAATTGCGAAGATACTACAAAGTATCTTCGCAATTTTTTATATTACTATTTGGATTTCTTTGATTTCTCAGCGGGCTCTTCTTTTTTATCCTTTGTTTTATCTTCTGTTGGTTCCTCAAAAGCCATATCAACAGACCATTCTTTCCATACATAACCTACAAGTTCAGGACTTGGCTTCAATGTCTTTTTGCCTGGGTGCCAGCCTGAAGGTGCTACTTCTGCAGCTCCTGTTCTTCTTACGAGCTTATAAGCTTCAATCTGTCTTAAAATTTCTTCAATATTTCTGCCCACTGAATTTGGAAGTACTTCAAAACTTTCAATTATACCGTCAGGGTCAATGATAAATCTTGCTCTTGAGTCAAGACCTGTTTCTTCATTGTAAATCTGATATTTTCTGCCGATAATTCCATCATGGTCGGATACCATAGGGAATGGAACATCTCCATCAATCATTTTAGAAAGTTCTGTTTCGTTGAGCATTTTATGTACATTTATGCTGTCAACGGAAATAAACAAAACTTCTGTTCCGTTTGCTCTGAATTCTTTTTGCTTAGAAGCAATTGAAGCAAGTTCAGTTGTACTTACAAATGTAAAGTCCCCTGAATAAAAGAACAACACTACCCATTTTCCTGTGTAATCGGAAAGATTTACTTCTGTAAAATCTCCGTTATAAAAAGCTTTAGCTTTAAAATCAGGTGCTTTATTACCAACCATAATCATAAAAATACTGCCTCCAGTTATTATATTTATTCTATACTTGTATATTTTTCATGATATCATAGAGCAAATACAATGTCAATATATTATATAAATCATATTTTGGTTATAATTTTTTTGTAAGATTTGACTAGTATTAAAATTAATAAAAAAATTAATATATTATCTTTTGTAAAAATTACAAAAATATGATAAAATATTTTTAATTATTAAGTTAAAGGAGCTGAATTATATGGCTTTTGACGGAGCTTTTATCAGCCAATTAGTTAAAGAAATTAATGAAACTGCTAAAGACGGAAGAATAGATAAAATTCATCAGCCTGCCAAAGAAGAAATTATTATAGGTCTTAGAACACAAAAAGGTGTTTATAAGCTTCTTATAAGTGCAAGCTCATCTTCCCCTCGCTTTCACTTTACAGAAATAGCCACAGAAAACCCTATGCAGCCACCTATGTTCTGCATGCTTATGAGAAAATATTTGTCCTCCGGAAGGTTTCTTGGGGCAAAACAAATCGGAATGGACAGGATTGTTCATTTTTATTTTGAAACCAATAATGAATTCGGCGATAAAGTTACTATTACAATATCTGCTGAAATAATGGGAAGACATAGCAATATAATTGTATTTGACCAAAACGGAAAAATCATAGATGCTATAAAGAGAATCGGAAACGATATGTCAGCTGTCAGACCCATACTACCCGGTTTAAACTATTCCCTTCCACCTGCCCAGGAAAAAATAAATCTTATGAAATCAGCTGAAAATGCATCTGAAATTATCTCATCAAGCAAGAGAGATGTGGAGCTTTCCAAGGCAATTATGGAACATATCAGTGGTCTTTCGCCACTTATATGCAGAGAAATTGCTTATTTTGCTGCAAGAGGAAACAGTAGAAAAATTTCCGAACTTACCAAGGATAACAAAGAAAGACTTGACTTCTTTATTAAAAATCTTTCCGATTCACTTAATAACAAACGCACAGAACCTATAATGCTAATTGATAAAAACCACAAGCCCTGCGATTTTACTTTCATGGAAATAAATCAATACGAAAATATATACACCATGAAAAAGTATGATAGCTTCAGCAAGCTTCTTGACAGCTATTACGGAGAAAGAGATTCTATAGAACGCATGAAACAGCGCTCCAATGATCTCCTTAAATTCCTCGCAAATTTATCTGAAAGAACTTCAAGACGTGTGGAAACTCAAATTTGTGAATTAAATGAAAGTACACAGAGAGAACGTCTGAAGGAATACGGAGATATTATTTCTGCAAATATATACTCTCTTAAAAAAGGAATGTCAAGTGCAAAGCTTTATAATTTCTATAGCGAAAACAATGAAGAAATTGAAATTCCTTTGGATATTATGCTAAACCCTTCTCAAAATGCTCAAAAATACTACAATGAATATAAAAAAGCTGCTACTGCTGAAAAGAAACTAGCCGAGCTTATTAAAAGTGGAAAAGAAGAAATTGAATATATAGATACCGTATTTGACCTTTTGGTAAGAGCAAGAAGTGAGGGAGAGCTCGATGCCATAAAGCGAGAATTAGCTCAACAGGGCTATATCAAAAATTACGGAGCAAAATACAAAAAGCCGCAGAAATTAAACCCATATAAATATATTTCTTCCGATGGTTTTACCATTTTGTCAGGAAGAAATAATGTCCAGAATGATAAGCTCACTCTAAAAGATTCTAAAAACTATGATATGTGGTTCCATACTCAAAAAATTCCTGGATCACATACCGTTATAATTTCAGATGGAAAGGAAATACCCAACCGAACTTTGGAGGAAGCCGCAATTATAGCTGCTTACAACAGTCAGGCAAGAGAATCCACCAAAGTCCCTGTGGATTATACAAGAATTAAATATGTTAAAAAGCCTGTTGGTGCAAAACCAGGTATGGTTATTTATGATAATTATCAAACCGCAATTGTAAATCCAGATATAGATATTGTTGAAAAACTTCTTGTAAAATAAAAAACAGCCACGGATAAACTCCGTGGCTTTTAAGAATTGACATTTTCTTTGTTTATATGTTAAACTCTATAAAATAATTATTTTTTAAATTTTCTTGTCAAAAAGGAGATGTTTACTTTTGTTTAAAAAGTTTTTTGCAATTTTATTTGTAATATTATCTATGATTTGTACTTCTTGTAATAAAAATAATGAAAATACCCAAGACGAATTCAAAAATGAATATTCTTCTTCATCACATGATCCCAATATGGCTCTAAAAGAAATATATGATGATGTAAAAATTAAAGATATTCAAATCGGCGATAATAATTTTGTTAAAGATATCTTAGGCCTTGATTCAAAAGATTTTAGCAATTATTACATCAGAAAAACCGATGGAAAATACGGTGTAGCAGATGTTTATATCATTGTTCCCACAGAAGACAATATGGAAAAAGTTTTAAAAGCCTACACTGCATTTAGAGACAGCAGAGCTTTGGATTTTAAAAATTACAATATCTATAATTCCCTGGAAATCACGCAGGATGCAAGAATTTTTTCCAGAGGAAAATATGCTGTTATGATTATGATGGAAAATGCAGATGAAGCAGAAGAGATAATTATGAAATATCTCCCTGCAAAATAAAACTCCAAAGGAGGAATTTTATGTACGAAAATAAAGATGAAGCTCAAAAAGTCCTTTTAATCAGTGTAGATACGGGACTTTACGACATCGATGTTGATTTAAATGAATTGGAAGAACTTACTGAAACTGCCGGGGGCATTGTAGTAGGAAAAATTGTTCAGAAAAGACCTGATCCTGACAAAACCACATATATAGGTATTGGTAGATTGGAGGAAGCTGCTGAGTTTTGTGAAAACTATAAAGTTGACCTTGTAATATTTGATGATGAATTGACTGCCAGCCAAATCAGAAACACAGAAAAAGTGTTAAAATGCAACGTTATAGACAGAACCATGCTGATTCTTGATATATTCGCTCAAAGAGCTGTTACCGCCGAAGGACGTTTGCAGGTTGAGCTTGCACAGCAAAAATACCTCTTGCCCAGACTTTCCGGAATAGGTACAGAGCTCTCACGTTTAGGCGGTGGTATAGGTACCAGAGGTCCTGGTGAAACAAAGCTGGAAAGCGATAAAAGACATATTCGCCGAAGAATCAATGCTTTAGAGGAACAGCTTGATATAATTAAAAACAAAAGAAAACTTTTAAGAGACCGTCGCAAAAAAGACAATGTAACAACAGTAGCAATAGTGGGATATACAAACGTTGGAAAATCCACCTTGTTAAATGCTCTTACAGATGCCGGTGTTTTAGCCGAAAACAAGCTTTTTGCTACTTTGGATCCCACGTCAAGAGCATTGACTCTCCCCAGCGGAAGAAACGTCATACTTATCGACACTGTAGGACTTGTAAGACGTCTCCCCCACCATTTGGTAGAAGCTTTTAAATCCACATTGGAAGAAGCTGCAAACGCCGATTTGATACTTAATATGTGCGATGCATCCAGCAATGAAATGACCGAACAAATTTCTGTTACCAAGGAACTTTTAACTTCTTTGGGTGCCGAAGGAATTCCTATTATCACTGTTATGAATAAATGCGATATTCTTCCTGAAATTCCTTTGCATATTGATAATAATACAGTTCTTCTTTCGGCAAAAACCGGCTATGGATTCGATAATCTTTTAAATTCTATTGAAAAGGCATTGAATCCAACTCATAAAAGACTCAAGCTTTTAATTCCATATTCTGAAACAGGACTATTGAATGAAATTCGAAAAGATGGCAACGTATTTTCAGAGGAATTTACAGCTGATGGCACTTTGACTGATGCATTAGTAGATATCAAAATCATGTACAAATGCAAGGATTTTATTTTTAACGAGTAATATATTTCTTAAAAATACGACAATTTTATATACAAATAGTATTTTATTGATATTTTATTGTTTTTTGTAAAAAAAGGAGCGATTTATATGAGTAAAAAATTAAAAATAATATCTTTGATTATGCTTATAGTGGCGATAATATTTTTAGTCCTTGCTTTTGTTCACCCTGAAGCCTCATGGCCTTGGGGCAATGAAATAACATATCCTTTGTACGGTATTTATTTTATGGTAATGAGCAGTTTATTTATATTATCTCTTAAAAAATTACAAACTAAAACAAAAATAATAATTTCCCTGATAATTTCTATATCAATAATTATACTAATAGCGATAAAAATTTATCCTTATATTTTTTCTCCAGATTATCTTTACTATAAATTTTAAAATTAAAAAACCGGATGAAGTTTTAAATTAACATCATCCGGTTTTTACTTCATAATATTGATAATTTTAATTTCAGTAACAAAATTTCAAATAATATATATAATATATTAAGCTAATTAAAAGGAGGAAAGTATTATGAGAAGAAAAAGGCCCTGCTGTCGCAGACGACCACCTTATTGCTTTGCTCCTCTTATAGTCATTTGCTTTGGAACAGGACTGTTTTTAAGTATATTTTGTTCGGTTAAAATCATCATGTTTTTTGTTGGTCTCTGCTTAATAATTTTAGGATTTTACGCATGGAAAATATAGATAATAAGGCGGTGTTTTTATGAAAGTTGTTATTATTAAAAGTCCTAAGTTTTTGTCAGGTATTTTAAAAACGATTTTTAAAATAAAATAAAAGGATACATAAAAAAAATCGGGTGCAGCTGCACCCGATTTTAAATTAATAAAATTATATTTTAAATGAAAAGTGTTACAAGCTTAAAGAGCCAGTTTGCTGCAACACCTGCACACAATCCACCGATTGTATGGCTTACAATAGCCTTTCCTGTAAGTTCGCTGGACTTAAGAGCAGACATCATAGCAACGTGAGTACTCAAATATCCACTCCAGCACATGCACATTGCTGTAAATACTGCTACGTCATTAGCATGAGCAGCACCTGAAGCAACGAGCTTAGGTACAAGACCTATTGCAGCACCGGCAGCACCCAAAGCAGTAATCGGAACAGAAATAGCACTTGGATCAGAGAATCCAAACAAAGGTTCAAGAATGAAATTAAGTTTTTTTCCAATTGCAGGCAAAAGTCCAACACCTTCATATGCAGCACCTGTGTAAACGCCTTCAGCAGATGGTCCATTTGTAAGCACCATAACTATTGTACAAATAATAAGTACACCCGGAACAATTGCAGCACCCAGAGAAACACCGCTTTTTCCACCTTCCAAAGTGGAGTCGAGAAGTCTTGTTCCTATACTGCCGTTTCTGATAATACGTTCGTCCATTTTGAGCTTTCCTGTTGTTTCGTCGCCGTCTTCAATGCAGTTAGCTTCTTTACCATAAATCTTGGAAGTAAATCCAAGCATAATTCTTGTACTTATAATACTTCCGATTATAGCTGCTATATTACCTATAAGTGCAGCCAATGCAAAGTTTTCACCTGTAGGACTTTGGATACCTACCATAAATGTAGTAATGATAAGTCCCATTCCAAAAGATGTTCCGATATTGGTGAGGGCAGGAAGTTGATATTTTTTAAAGTATCTCTTAAATCCCTTATCTTCAGCAAGAGTTAATATGGCAGGGTTATCTGACAAATAGCAAGTCAAAATACCTATTGCAGATGCTCCCGGAAGTCCGTATAAAGGTTTCATAAGAGGTGTAAGTCCATGGTTAATCAAAGAAACAACACCGAATTCAGAAAATAAACCGGAAATTGCTCCGGTTACTACAGCAACAGATGTGATGTAGAACACTGTATTTAAAAGTAAATCAAAAGCTGTATTCATTATTGTATTTGCAAAGTTTACAGCTCCCATTTTGTGTCCGCCAAAATAGCAGAGTAAGCCAAAACCAATTATAAAAACAAATGCTTCCAGGCTGACAGCCTTTTTTGTCTTAAATTTTGCCTGAGGTGCTTCTATAACCTCCATAGTTACGGCAGCATCTTGTGAATTTTCCGTACTTTTCATTGTAAAATCTCCTTTATTATTTCTTTTTAATTAACAAAAGAAATCCTATCACATTCTTATAGGTATGTCAACGCATTATTAAATTTTTATCGCATAATATTTAATAATATTAAAAATTTGGTTAAAAAGTAAAATTATCAGCTATTTACTTACCTTTACTTTGAGCCACAGTTCAGAAAGTTTTCTCTTCATAATTTCATTGTATTTGAAGGTTTCATCTTTTTCGTAAGAAGCTCTAGGCAAAAATGCTTCATTTTCTGCGTAAAGTCCGCCTTCAATGCTCATATCTTTTAAAACATTTTTGTTGGCAGAAGCATATCCACAGGTTTCTGCATTATCATAGCAAGCTTCATAACTCAAAACATAGTTAATAAATTCATGGGCAAGCTCAGGGTTTTCTGCATTTTTAGGAATAACCATGGAGTCGCACCAAATATTTGTCCCTTCCTTAGGCATGCAGAAGCTCATATCATCATTTTCATCCAAAACAACTGTAGCATCACCGCTGTAAACTATCGCCAAATCTTTATTTCCATTGATCATGCCGTCTATAACTTCGTCAGTTACATATGATGGCATCATTGTATTGTTAAGTTCAATAAGCCACTGGTATGCTTCATTAATCTCATCTTCATCCTCACTGTTCATAGAATATCCCAAAGCTTTAAGTGCGATCATGAAAGAATCTCTTTCGGAATCATAAACATAAATTCTGTCCTTGTATTTAGGTTCTTTAAAAATGCTGAATCCCTTTTCTTCCACTTCTTCCTTAGGTACATTATTATGATTATAAAGTATACCCACGGAACCCCAGAAGTAAGGCATGGAATAGTCATTGTTTTCATCAAAAGAAAGATTCTTTACACCTTCTGTAAGTTCGGAAAAGTTAGGAATTTTTGTTTTATCAATTTTCATAAGCATGTCTTCTTTAATCATTCTTTCAATAGTGTAATCAGAAGGAACGATAACATCATACTTATCTCCTGCAGAAATCTTAGTGTACATCATTTCGTTGGAATCAAAGTATTCCATAATTACATTGGCACCGGTTTGCTTTTCAAAATTTTTAATAAGATTTTGTCCGGTATATTCTCCCCAGTTGTAGATTTTAAGTGTTTGTCCGCTGTAAGGTAAATCAGATGTATCCTGTCCGCAGCTTGGCAATATAAGCAATGCCGCAGCGAGAATTGCAGAAATAATTTTTTTGTTCATTTAAAAATTCTCCTTTTTCTTTTTAGATGTTTTATTGATTATATAAGGTATTACATTTACCAAAACCAATACAATTGTAATTATCAAAATGATAACAGTGGAAAGAGCATTTATAGAAGGATTAACTCTTTTACTCATGGTGTAAACCATAATAGAAATATTATTTACGCCATTTCCTGTAACGAAATAAGAAATAACAAAATCGTCAAAGCTCATAGTAAATGCTATAAGTGCACCTGAGATAATTCCGGG